>Ga0099364_10001593_pt1 | contig 37015 bp, 28 predicted proteins | sample TergutTh196P3_FD_73070 | JGI IMG/M metagenome (GOLD analysis project Ga0099364, IMG submission 73070) | Microcerotermes parvus P3 segment gut microbial communities from Pointe-Noire, Republic of the Congo - Th196 P3 | ecosystem: Host-associated > Arthropoda: Insects > Digestive system > Gut ... | reverse complement strand
AGGTACTATCGCCGCGCGGATGCGCGGTGCGCCGGTGCGAAGACGAAAATTCGCAGGCGGAATTCATTTCCGCCGTAAAGCGAATTTCGGCGTAGCGCGCGGCGTCTGGGTTGTGGGGTGGAACCCCACGTTAGTACCATAAAAAGATTGCGGCAAAAATAATTCGGAGGTTTTTTTATGAGGTTATTAACTAGATCAGATTTTGACGGATTGGCCTGCGCTACACTGCTCAAAGAACTTGGAATCATAGACCACTGGAAATTTGTTCATCCGAAAGATATGCAAGACGGCCTCGAAGAAGTGACAAGCAACGATGTTCTTGCAAATGTGCCTTATGTGAAGGGCTGCGGCTTATGGTTTGACCATCATTCCAGCGAGGAAGAGCGTTTAGGCAAGGATATAGTGTTTGAAGGCGACAGCAGGATCGAAGACAGCGCAGCCCGTGTCGTTTATGAATACTATGGCGGAAAAGACAAGCTTCAAAAGTTCGAGACGATGATCAAAGCAGTCGATAAAGTTGACGCAGCAAAGCTCACCAGAGAAGAAATACTCACCCCTGAAGGTTGGGTACTTCTGGGGTTTATCATGGATCCGCGAACAGGTTTGGGGCGCTTTAGGGATTTTCGCATTAGTAATTATGAACTTATGGAAATTCTTATCGATGAATGCGCAAACAAATCAATTGATGAGATACTCAAAAACCCGGATGTTGAAGAGCGTATAAAGCTCTATTTTGAACAAGATGTGCTTTTCAAAAAAATGCTTGGCGAACATACAAAAGTCGATGGAAATGTTATATTTACCGATTTACGCGGTGTAGATCCGATTTATTCCGGCAATAGGTTTACTATTTACAGCCTGTATCCTGAGCAAAATATATCAGTTTGGGCTGTTGACGGAAGAAATAAGCAAAACTGCCCGATTGCAGTCGGCCACAGTATTTTAAACCGCACCTGTAAAACCGACGTGGGCGCTTTAATGTTAAAATATGGAGGCGGCGGGCACTTCCAAGTTGGAACATGCCAAGTGCCATACAGCGATGCGGATAAGGTCATCGGGGAGTTAATTGCTTCCATGAAAGCGGACAACGAGGGCTTGTGAAATGACTAATGTTGAGCAGCTTGTCGGACGTTATGATAAAATCCCGCGCATCGAGGAAACCGGCCCTCAGCGCGGCTATAATGGTAAGCGCATGGCGAGGCGCGGGCGGCGTACAAGGCTTATGCATGCGGTGCTGTGCATTATCGGACTCATTCCGTTTGCTCTTAGGGTGTTTGAAGTCACGATTCCTGACCGCCTAGTCGCGGTGGGGCTCGGCCTGATTGTTCCGGGAGGCGGCTTTGTGGCGTGCGCGGGGCCCGCAACGGTCATAATCGGATTATTTGTTTGTTTCTACCTTTGGAGAAAAAAGGCGATGTGGTGGAATCAAAGATATGGTACATTTTTAGGACTACTTGGATTTTGGATAATTGGAGCTTTAGGCGGACTTCTCGCGGATATTCCTGAGTTTGATCGATTCCGTTTGACACAGTGGTGGGAGTGGTCCGGGTTTGTGCTCGTAGTGCTTACAGCGCTAGCACTATTCCTCCCTTATGAAATGAAAGTACGAAAGATTTACAAGGAACTCAAAGAAGCGCGCGATATGCGGATTGCTGCGTTCGACGATTCGATTTCACTGCTTGAATCAGTTACTGACACGCCATATATAGAGGGTACACAGGAACTTGACGAAGAAGGGATTGTTGCCTCAAGATATCTGTATGACAAGACGGTAAACCGTAAAGATGGGGAGCTTATGCAGTTTTCCGGTCCGCGCTTTCTGTCAGGGCTGCAGTATCAGCTCTCAACATTCGGCTATGCCCTAATGGTTTTACATGCAAAGTATCTGCCGAACTTCACTGGATACTTAAAACAGGGGCATCGATTCCTTGTCCGCCATTTCGCTGATCCTAATACCTGCGGCTATTGGGCAAGGCAAGCGTTAACGGGTTACTTTTCAAGGAACCCCGACCCTGTTATAAGGGCAAACGTGATGCTCTCCGGCTGGATGCTTCCGACCGTAGCAGGTTATTACGACCATTACCGCGACGATGAGTTTGAGCGTGAGGGCTCTATCAAATTCCAGCCGTTCAAAGACAAACCTGAGGAGACATACGACTATAACGTAAAAGGCATAGTGGATGTGCTCTACCGGCAATTGAAAAACAAAGAATTCCCGTATATGCTCATACCATGCGAGCCACATCTTGCTTTTCCAACGTGTAACTCATTTGGCTTTCTCGGAATGCTGATGTATGATCGTATCCATGGGACGCATTATTGCGAGGATATTTGGGATGATTTGTATGATAACCTCAACCGCGAGTTTGTCGAGATTGATGGGTCAGTCGCGCTCGTGAGGCAGTACATGTACGGGCTGCGGCATCTACCCTCATCGTTTGGCCTCCGGTATGACCCGCTTGCCGATGTGCAAAACTATATGCACTATCTGCTGATATTCCCGGGACTCGCTAAGCGCTGCTACGCGCAAATCCGTAAGCATGAGGTGGAAATCAGGGACGGCGTGGCGTACTTGAAACGTAAACCTTGGGAACAGGTTCTTAACATGTTCACACGCCAGCCTGATCCGTCGCTGCAGATGGCAATGCTTGCCATGACAGCGCTGGAACACGGGGACACAGAGCTTGTCGAAGCCTTGCGCAATGCTGAAAAGATGTACCTTTCAAGGTCAAAGGAGCCTAACTCGTTTGAGTATAAAGGGGTTCAATCACTCACCATGTCGTATTTTGCGTTCATGAGGTTTGCAAAAAAGGGCTACTGGTCAGATGTGATTCTGCGAGGGATGCCGGAAACGGCGTTCACCGGGCCTTTGCTCGCTGAGTGCGAATACCCAAATGTCATACCCGCAAAAGCGGCAAGCAGCGGCGATGATCTCGATCTTGTTCTTTACAACGGTGCGGAGCCGGGTGAGCAGAGAATCAAAATCGAGCGGCTGAAGGCTGGTACGAAATATATGATAAACAACGGTGAGAAGACCTTCATGTCCGATTCTGACGGTAATGCCGAGCTGGATGTCTATCTGGACGGGCGGACTGAGGTCAAAATCATGATTGCATAGGGGTGATTATTATGCCTTGTTGTATAATTGCGGCGACGCTTATTGTTAGGTTCTTGTTTAGATGGAAGGATCTTAAAGGATACTTTGGTTTTGAGGTCACGGACGACAATCCGTATGGCTGGGAGGAGTACTGCGAGCTTGATCAGTTTGCCAGCTAAGGTTAAGATAAGTATGAACGCGCTGCGCATAGCCGTTCTTTGCGCGTTCGTACTCTCCGTCATTGTTACTATTTGGTCAATGCAAGCAGCGCAAAGCATCACTTGTGACATGCAGGAGCATCAAAGCCATGAAGCACATATACTGCATGTCGCCCATGTCGCGTTGATTTCTTTGACTTTCCTGCTGATTGCATTATATCTGTTAAAGAGCGCGGAGATTGCCTCGCTGGCGGCGCACCGGGAAATGCGGCTGCGTCTGACTGTCGATATGAGCGCTGAATTTATTGAGCATGTGCCGAGCGGTCCTCCCATACTGAATGTGTGCGTGGGTGTCCTTGCGAAAAAAGGAATATTTGTCAGATCCGCTCGCGCCATGGTTACGCTGTCAAAATTGAAAACCCTCGCTGTATCAGGAAATTCTGAAGCCCGCGAGGGTTACTTAATAACCAAGACAACGCTCGCGGACATGGGGGTAGAGCTAATCGGCAGCAGCGAGTCTTGTCCGTTAAAATTAAAGCTTGGGGCGTTTTATCCGGAGGATGCCTATGATAATGACTTTGTGTTCACAAATGACAAGATAACCCATGTTCTCGCTGCGGTTTACGTATGCAGAGTATATGCCAGATTCTTGAAATATGCGTGGATTCTTCTGCTTTGTATGCTTGCTGCTGCAGCCGCTTTGCTCTTATTCGGACAATACACCTACGCCGGGGCGGTTATAGCGTTTTGGGCTGCTTCAGGAGTTTTGATTGTCCGACAAATCGAACGCAGGACAATGAGGCTGACATTTAAGCGCATTTCCAATTCTTAGTTACGTTGTAACTATTCAGCAGGGTATGTAAAACCTCGTCTTTGCGAGCGTTAGCGAAGCAATCCAGATGCCGAGCAAACGATATTACACGGCAACTCAGGTATTTCGAAGTCTGGATTGCATCAAAGCTACGCTCCTCGCAAAAACGGGAACAGGGTGCTGATCAGTTACGTTACAATATAATGAGGTGAGTGAGGATATCGACTATGCGTAATCTTATAGGTCTTGGCAATATGACTAAACAGTGGTGGGACACATTATACTCGCGATGCTGCGACATCATCGAGCGACCGGAAGAATATATCGACTCTTGCCGCGGCAAGCTCCTTGCAACGATGTTTTTTGAGCCTAGCACACGAACAAACTTCTCCTTCCAAGCGGCGGCGCAGCGGCTTGGCGGAAGCACGTTTGGGTTTTCGGATCCGCTGGGTACCTCAGTGTCAAAGGGGGAGACGCTTGCGGACACAACCCGGATGGTCGCGTCATACGCTGACACAATCGTTATAAGAAGCCCGCAGGAAGGCGCCGCTGCTGCAGCGGCGCTGTTTTCTGATGTTCCGATAATCAATGCGGGAGACGGCGGACATCTGCACCCCACGCAGACTCTGGCTGATTTAGTAACAATAGCCCGCAGGCGGGGCGGGATAGGGAATTTTCGCATCGGTTTATGTGGTGATTTGAAATTCGGGCGTACTGTACACTCAATCGTCGAGGCTTTGTCTGTTTTCCCCGGCATTAGTTTTTACCTCATATCCCCTCAGGAGTTGCGGATGCCGGAATATGTGCTGGAACAAATGCACTTAAAGGGACAAGTATATGAGCAGTCAGAGAGTTTTGCTGAAAACATCCCTGAACTCGATATTTTATACATGACTCGCATTCAGCGTGAGAGATTCCACAGTTCTTCTGAATACAGACGGCTAAAAGGTGTTTTCATCCTCACGAAAGAGCTGCTCAAAACCGCGAAGCCGGATATGCTTGTCATGCATCCGCTGCCAAGATATGGCGAAATCGAACCGGAAGTAGATTCCGACCCGCGCGCAGCTTACTTTGAGCAGGCGCGCTACGGCATGTTCAGCCGGATGGCGCTTCTGCTGGACTTTTTTCACTTGCCGAGAGTTGCCCCTCACCCACTATCAGGGGATAATAACGAAGCTGAAAAATGTCAAAACCCGGCCTGTGTCACGCAGACGGAACCATATCTTTCGCAGGCCCCATCCGTCGAGAACAGCGGGAATTGCAGATACTGTGAGAGGAATTTTTAGAAAATGATTTGCGCGACCGACGAAATATGGTATAATCGTTAAATCAATATACAAGGAGTGGTTTTTCATGCGTTGCCGAGCCAAAGCTTTATCATTGTTTTTATTGTGCATAATACTGATCACATCCAGCACCTGCACCACGCGTGAAATATATAACGAAGCCCTACTGTCGGACCCTGCAGTCGCCGCCGAGCCGATTGGCGCTCAAAGTGAAGATAACATGTCCGCAGCAGATCCCGAGCCTGACGCATCGCAACCACCAGAGACAGACCAACTTCCTGAGTCGGAAGCAGAGCCGGACCCTGAGCCGGAGGAAGAACAAGAACCGGAGCCGCTTGTATTCAATGCGCGGCTGGCGGTCGTTGGGGATTTGATGGCCCACCAGTCGCAGCTTGACCACGCATATGACCGTGCGACAGGTACATATTCTTTCACATCGGTCTTTGAAGAAATAAGACCTTATCTTGAAGACGCAGACTATACAATCGGGAATCTTGAAACGACGCTTGCCGGGGCTGAGGCGGGATTTGGCGGCTATCCTATGTTCAACACTCCTGACGCGTATGCCGAAGCGCTTAAAGAAGCGGGGTTCGATCTGCTCTCAACGGCGAACAATCATGCAAATGACAAGCGCGAGGCCGGCATAATACGCACGATAGAGACGCTGCGTTCCTTAGGATTTGACCAAGTCGGCACATACGCCACGCAGGAAGAGCAAGAACAAATATTCTTTAAAGAGATAAACAATATCCGTTTTGCATTCTTGGCTTACTCTTACAGCAACAACGGTATTCCGCTGACAAGCGGTAAACCGTACTTGCTAAACATGCTGGATGAAAACCTCATGCGCAGGCAAATAGAGCAAGCAAGGCAGGAAGGCGCGGAGGTTATAGTGGTTCTGCCTCACATGGGTGATGAATACGCGGAGAGGCCTTCTTCGCACTTTACGACACTGGCGAGAAACCTTTGCCGGTACGGAGCCGACGTCATTATGGCAAGCCATCCGCACGTTCTTCAGCCGACAGAGGTTTTCGAGGTTGAGGATGAAGACGGTACTATTCGCACTTGCTTCATTGCGTATTCCATGGGCAACTTTGTTTCAGGCCAGCGTATTGTGCCGCGCGAAGTCGGCGGAGTGTTTTATCTTGACTTTGAAAAAATCGTGGATGAAAACGGCAGCAGCGTCAGGATTACGCACACTTCATATGCGCCTACATGGGTACAATTTCAAAATACAAGGTGGGAGCCTGAAATAAAAGTTCTGCCGGTCGCCGATACTATTTGGGCTCATGACGCCGGCGCGGATCTAAATTTGGCGCCGTACGACATATCGCGGCTCAGAGAGGTGCATCGCCTGACATCAATAAAAATGCTGGGCTATGAAGTCCCGGCAGATGAAATGAGCGCGGTGTACACGCTGTTTTGTGAGCTGGAAGAAGCTGAGGAGTAGGGGGCAGGTGGCAGGTGGCAGATAATAGGACGCAGAGATTAAACGCATGGTAATGTATATATTACTATTTAATCTATTGCTTTTCTTTACATTACCACTCCATAAAACACGTCTTGCATTCTAACATAGCTATATCACTATAGCATAAGCAAACTCAAAGTCATTTTCTGATGGCTTTCTCCTCAATAAACCTACACCACCACATCAAAAATCCGCTTTCCGCCGAACTCCACCCACTCGGCATACGGCTGCTTGGTAACGCCTTTGCGGAAATCGAACGTCAGCAGGTAGCCCGTATTGATGCCTTTGCTGTCCAAATATCCGGCGAGCTGCTCATAGGCTTTTTGGTGCGCGGCTTCGCCTTTCCATAGCTTCAGCTCCACGATGAACTGGTCACGCCCGAAATCTACTACTATGTCCATCCGGCGCAGGTCCGTAAACTGGCTTTCTATGTGGTAGAAGCCATTGCCGTTTATCAGCGGCCTCAGATACGACAGGAACAGCATGCGCCCCTCGCGCTCTATAAACTCGACGTCGCGTTCGCTGAACATCTCTGCGTAATGCTCCGCGAACTTGCGCAGGCACAGCTCCATGTCGAACCGATCGCCGTCAGCCACGTCGTATTGCAGGACGCCCTTGATTCGCCTTTTTGATGTTGAGTCCTTTGAGACGAAATAGTTGCACATGCGCATCTCAAAAATCTTGTTGGCCGCCTTTGCCTTGTTGCGACTGTCCGATTTGAGGAACCCATACATTGACCCAAGCTCTATAAGCGGGTTGTCAATATTAAACTCATACTCCTCGCCTACGAAAAGCACGCTGTATAGGAAGTCATAAAGGTCTTTGCTGCCCTCAAGGTTTTTTGTTATATCGTCAAACAGCGTGTTCTTTTCGCGGAGCAAAGCCCCAACAGCTTCCTGCACTCCGAGGGGCGTCCAGCTTCTGCCGGGATCTTCGTCAATGTATTGGCATATTCTCGATACGAGAAACGGATAACCGCTTGTTTGTCCGTATATCTCATCGGATATCGCCGTGATGTCCATGCCCGTGTTATGGTCTGTTTCATATTCTGTTAGCATAGAGGCTATCTCTGACGGACTGAATGACATGTCTATCTCGAAACTTGCTGCTATGTTCCACGGCGAGTTGTAAAGCTTCCCCTCCTCAGCCGCAGGTGCATACGCGCCCTCGTTTATCATTTTCAGCTTGATGTTCTTTATGTCATACACCCCTGCCAATATAACACTGTGGAACGTGTTCACTGCCCCGGCTTGATTTGCAAGGTACTTGCTCCTGAGCATTCCGAGAAAATGCAGGAACACTTGATTGCTGCTTGTTTTATCGACCTCGTCTATCATCAGGACGATCTTCCTGCCCTTGCAAAGCTTGTCAATATGGTAACCCAGCAGGTCAAAGCTCGTAACTGACTCATCTTTCCACTGCGCGGCAAAGTCTCCGTCCGTGCTTTCAAGGGTTTTGGATATATGCATAAGGAAGCATTGACAAAACAGCTCCGTGCTCCGAAACATCGTATCCCCAACGCCTTCAAAGCTGAGGCTTATGCAGGTGTACTCAGGCGGCAGACTCCTCGCAAGCATGAGCAACGTCGTGGTTTTGCCGTACTGCCTCGCGCGGTTTATCGTGAAGTAATCGCCCCTGTCGACCATTTTCATAATCTTTGATAGCTTCCCGCTTATATCGGCCATATAGTGTTTGTCCGGCACACACAGCCCTGTCACATTGAATCTCCGCATATTCAGCAGCCCCCTCTAAGGTTTGATAAGGCCTGTTTCTGGCGGGGCAACAGTAACCCCTATCCAATCCCGAAAAACCTTTTTCCATTTTCCATTGTCAGCGCGGCGGTTTCTTCTAAGGTTAGCCCACGTACTTCAGCGATTTTCTTGGCTATATAGGGCAGGTTCAGCGAACTGTTGCGCCTACCTCGCATTGGTTCAGGCGCAAGGTATGGACAGTCCGTTTCAAGCATTATTCTGTCAGCGGGCATCTTCTCTATTACCTCAAGGGATTTACGGGCGTTCTTAAACGTGACGACACCTGTAAAAGACAGATACCATCCCATGTTGAGAATGATTTTCGCCGTCTCCCAGCTACCGGAAAAACAGTGGAAAACGCCTCTGAGATCACTGAAACCACGGATCGTGTCAATTGTGTCTGCCGTAGATTCGCGCTCATGAATGATAACCGGCTTTTTTATGCTTCGGGCGAGTTCCAGTTGCTCCGTGAACCGTTTTCTTTGTATATCCCTCGGTGAGAAGTCATAGTGGTAGTCAAGCCCTATTTCTCCCACAGCCATTGCTTTCGGGTGCGTCAGTAGTTTACTTAGCTCCGCAATGGTGTTGTCTGTCATGCTTTTTGAGTCATGCGGATGCACACCAACGGATGCATAGATAAACGGGTATTTATCTGCTAAGGATAAACTGAGTTTCACCGACTTTACGCTGCTTCCGGAATTTAGAATCAGTGTGATGCCCGCATCCTCCATTGATTGAAGCAACTCATCGCGATCGTCATTAAATCTCTTATCATCATAATGTGCATGTGTGTCGAAATACATACCGCCCTCCTAAAGAAAAAAATGCTTGCAAAAGCATCAGCAATGTGTTAATATGCAAAGACATGCGATTTCGCATTGCTGTTTTAGTATAATTAACATGATTAATATCTGAAAGGATCGACGTTTATGAGAACCCCGTTTGTCATTATACACCTTATCATATGCATAGCGATGGTATCTATCATTATGCTCCAATCCGGAAAATCTTCCGGCCTATCCGGAGCGCTCAGCGGAAGTTCAGATACATTCCTGTCAAAAAACAAGTCAAAAACGCTTGATGCACGGCTCGCGCGGTCAACAAAGTGGTTTGCGGGAGTATTCGTGGTATTAACAATAGTGCTAAACTTAATCTAAGTAATATAGAGTTAAACAACGAAGCTGTCCGGCACCGCAGGACAGCTTCGTTATTTATACATTACTTTATTATTTCGCCAGTGGCGTTTGCATCAGTTATCGCAGCCGCATTGATTTCATCGTAGTCCACATGCATAAAGGTTGCATGCTCGGGGCCGACGCGCGCCACCACCTCGTCGAAAATCAGCGCACGCTCGCCTTTTGTCCGCACTTTGACCATCTGCTTGTCTACAATGCCGAAGCTCTCGCCATCTTCCGGTGATATGTGAACATGGCGTTTTGCAATGATTACGCCCTCGCTTATATCGACCTCTCCGCAGGGCCCGGTCAGCTTGCATCCGGGACTTCCGGCAACATCTCCGCTAAGGCGTATCGGCGCATCGAAGCCAAGAGAGCGCGCATCTGTCAGCGACAACTCAATTTGATCTACCGGGCGGCAGGGGCCTATTATTGATAGTTCTGTTGTTCCGCGCGGTCCGTGTACCGTTACTTTTGACGGTGTCACAAACTGCCCCGGTTGTGACAACCATTTTCTTACTTCGAGCTCAAACCCTTCTCCAAAAAGCTTATCAAGTGTTCCTCTCGTTACGTGGCAATGCTTGCCTGAGCCTTCGATCACAATCGAGATATCTGGCATTGTTATGATCATCCTTTCTCGGTTTTCTATACATTAGCACTTTTTGATTATATTTGCAAGACTATTAATCAATTAATCAGAAATACCCTTCCTCACGTTGCTGTTTCTGGCGGGGCATGAAGAGTAACGTACGGTCGGCGTAAACTACACATTAATTTCATATAACGCTTCTCTTTTGAGCAAAAAAATGGTAAAATATACAAAAAAAGACTCAACACTGGTTCATGGAGGTGATTTATCTGAAAACTGCGCTTGGAATGATAATAAGAAATCTTGATACAGAAGAAGAAATTCTGCGATTTGTAGACAATGCCGAAAAGTATGGACATAAACTCGACAGTGTGATTATCGCGTATACACAGCGATTAAATCTTCGAGCTGCAAACTGCATTAATGAAAGAATTCCGCTCTACACAATCGATATTAAGCAGCCTGAATACTGTTATGAACAATTCCGGCGACGAGGCGTGTCATCAGCATCCAGCCAAGCATTACTTGAATGTCCCGTTGACCCCAGCCAAGGCCTTGTTCCATACGGGTTTAAACGCACTATAGTAACAATCGAGGCGATGCTGCGGGACGCTGATATACTTTTTTTCGTCGACAACGATGTCTTTCCAACAGTATTAAAGAAGACGCAGGACGGCGTCAGCAATAATGACACAGATTTTTTTGGGGCTCATCTTGAGCAACTAAAATCTAGTTCATTGATTACGACTGGCGAATACAGCGGGTACAACATACTGCCGCCAGCATCGTTTGAAGGTATGGAAGACCTGCTTCACGGTCTGCAAAAAAGCGAAATGCTGGAGTATTGGCAAAGCAGCGAAGAGCATAAATGTCTCGCAGTGCTTCCGCCGGAGCACACAACTGAGCCTTGCACGAAGATCCTTGGAGGGAACACCGCGATAACCCTGTCCTCCTTTGAGAGGCTGCCGCCTTTTTTCTCATCTTACTATACTGTCGGGGATGAACTGTTTCTCTGCCGAGGCGAGGACACGGTTCTAGGGTTGGGCATAGCAAGCAGCGGGATCGCCTGCACGGATGTTGGCATCTATCCCCTGCACGACACATACAAAGATTACCCTTCCGAGCCCGATCTGCGCGGCGATCCAAAAGCGCAAGACCGATTTTACTACGCTTGCACAGGATGGGTAGGACGCAACCCGTTTTTAAACTATCTGCGGGGCGGGGATTTAAAGTCAACCAGAGAGCACCAGAGGGAGTGCCTTGAACGCGGACTCCGCGCGCTGGCGGAGTATACATCTAACCCGCGTTACTACGGAGTGCTCAGAAACTTTGATACCAGCTGGGACAGCCTTGGGCGCTACATAGATGAATATGAACAGGTTTTGGCGGCGTGGGATGAATTTATTAGCAAAAGGGGTGATATAGTGTGAAAGTGTTAATGATAAATCATTTTCCAATAGCGGGCTCCGGAAGCGGAACGTATACGCGTAATATCGCGACGCATCTTGTGAAAAAGGGTCACGAGGTTTGCGTTGTCATGCCTGAGAATACAGCGCACTACAGCAATATTCCGGATACGCTCATGTATCCCGTGTTCTTTTCATATGACGAGAAAATCAAGTATGCTCTGCCATTTAACTTCCCTTGCTTTACCACTCACCCACGTAGCGTGACATCATTTTTTGATCTGAGCGACAGTCAACTTGACGCTTACTTATCGGCGTTTCGGGCAACTTTAAAAAAAGCTGTCGATGAATTTAAGCCTGACGTCATCCACGCGCAGCACATTTGGCTGCTTAGCTGGCTCGCGATTGAGACGGGCGTCCCTTATGTCGTTACGGCACACGGCACTGACCTGATGGGCTATCAGAAAAGCGTGCGCTTTCGTCAATATGCCCACGAAGCAGCGTCCGGAGCTAGGCGGATAATAACGATTTCAAATGACAATGACGAGATAGTGCGTGAGCTTTTCCCCGACTGCGCGGAAAAGACAGTTTTCATGCAAAACGGCTATGACCCCGACCGGTTCTACCCTGATAAAGTCACGCAGGCGCAAGTTCTAAGCTGGTTTGGCATAGCTCCGCTAAAGCGCCTTGTCTTGTTCACCGGAAAACTGACGCATTTTAAAGGCGTCGACGTCCTGCTTGACGCTGCGCGGCTATATGAGGGCGAGAGGCATGACGAAATCGTGACAATCGTTGCCGGAGATGGTGAGCTCTTGCCGCAGCTAAAGAAGCAGGCTGACGACAACAAGCTCAGGAAAATGAATTTCCTCGGATACCTTGATATCTCGCAACTTCGCGGCTTGTACAGTGTCGCTGATGTGTGCGTAGTCCCTTCCCGCCGTGAGCCGTTCGGGCTCGTCGCTGTTGAAGCGCTGGCCTGCGGCAGCCCGGTTGTCGCTACCAACCAAGGAGGTTTGCCGGACATAATAAACGAGAATGTCGGTTCTCTCGTCGATGTTGACGACGCGTTTGGCCTGTCCACCGCTATACAGCGCGAACTCTACAGGCCTGACAGGCTGGAGCGCGGGAAATATGCCGCAAAATACGCGCTGGAAAAATATGCGCAGGAACATATGATAGATTTACTTGTGGAAATATTTGCTTCCTGATATAATGCCAATGCGGTTCACGACCGCGAGGGTACGGGGGTCGGAGAGCAGGAGACGAGAGGTACTACTACATTCAAAATTTTTGAATTATTATGAATCTTCAAACCCGAAACCCGCTATCTACTATTACTTATAAAGAGAGTGGTAATTGGTATGAGAAAAGTTGTGGTCATCCCTACATATTGGTCCCGAAAGAAAGAAGATGGCTGGCTCGATGGCGACGCAGTCTACGATCATCCGACGCCTCTTGACGACGAGGGAACCCTCCAGCGCACGCTTGAAAGTATGAAGATCCTAAAAGTTAAGGACTTCAAACTAGTTTTACTCATTTGCCCTACGACGCCCGACGTTGCCGACGAGGCTGAGGAGCGGGTTGTCGAAATAGTTCGCCGCACAAACTTAAAAGCGGAAACATATATTTTCACGATCGGCGATCTTGAACGCGTGGCAAACATCGTGTACGAAACGGACATACAGCACAGGACTGCGTCCCTCCTTACTATGATGGGCTATGCCAATGTCCGCAATATTTGCCTGCTATGCGCGGATATACTAGCCGCGGATGCCGCGATACTCATCGACGACGATGAGGTTTTTGAGAAAAACGATTGGATAGAACGCTCTGTCGAGTTTCTCGGCAAACGGATTTACGGGGATGTCGTGTACGGAATGGCGGGATACTATATCAATAAGTACGACCAATACTACGACGACGTCAAGACGGAATCATGGATGACATATTGGGACAGGTTCGGATTCAAGGCGAAAGCTTTTGACGAAATAATCGGCTGCCCGCCGAGGATAAAACGTACGCCGTTTGCTTTTGGCGGGGCGATGATTCTTCATAGGGATTTGTTCCAGAGCGTGCCTTTCGACCCACACATCACACGAGGCGAGGACATCGACTACTTGATCAACAGCAGGATGTACGGATTCACATTTTTCTTAGACAACACGCTGTCTATAAAGCATCTGCCCGTGCCGAAAAAGCACCCCCAATGGAAGCGCATACGCGAGGATATCTACCGCTTCGTATACGAAAGGGCAAAAATCGCGGCGCAATACAAGACTAGCAACATGGTGATTGTCACGCCTGAGGATTTCGACCCCTACCCAGGGGAGTTCCTGCGCGACGATTTGGATGAGAAAATCTTCCGTTCAAACATGATGCTGGCTGCTGATTACATGCTAAAAGGCGACGCGGAGGGTTGCGCCGAGTCGCTTGACAATATATCGATCAGCCGAAGTGAAGCAAAGCCGAACTTTGACCCGTTTTCCCGCTACCGCCTCAACCAGAAGCTTTGGGAAGAAATCAGTGACTCGGTGGCCAAGAGCCGTTATGATATGCGCAAAGTCATGGAAGAGCACAACCTGTCAAATAAGCCGATCCTCAGGAACTCCAAGCGGGTGAGGCAGCTTAAGCCCAAAGAAATCGGCAACGACCTGCGCAAAGCGTTCGATTTTGATCTCAGCGACGACGACTGGGTTAAGCTTTCCGAGTTGTTTCGCGTCGAGACGTACTTTGAGGATGAGATGGTGTTCCGTAGCGGAGATTTCAACAATGCGATGCATTTTCTTTTAAAGGGTGAGCTGTCGCTGTTTTCGGGTTCACGCGAAACTGGCGGCGAAGTGGAGCTCGCACGTCTGACCAAGGGCGACATTCTGGGTGAGAGCTGCATGACTCATACACCGTTTACCCTCAACTGCCGTGCGGTGCAGTTCACGGAAATGGTGGGAATAGACAAAGAAGACATTCAAAAGCTTGTTGAAACAGACCCTGCCATGGGAGTGAAGTTCTATCAGAAAGTGCTGACAAAGGTCGTGGAAAAAATGCGCACAAACAATATCTACAACTTAAGCATGGGCGGCGGAGCGGTGCAGGACAGCTTTATAGGCGAGCATGAGTAAGCGGTAATGGCTTGACGCATGATTATGAACAACTCTTCACCGGTTCTGAGTAGTTACGCCTTTATAAAGTATTTTACCCTATTTCCGTAGTTCTGCGCGGCCAGCAACCCCAGCATAGTAAACTTCAACACGAACCCCCTGATGGTCGCATATGCTGCATTCCCGAAATCGCGTTCCAGTTGTTTTGTGGAGAACTCTCCGCCGGCATATGCCGAGAGCACAAAATTCCAAAGGTCCCTTTCCTTTGCTGTAATTGCGCCGCTTTCAAGCGCCCGGCTGAAAATGGACAGGGTGTCGCGCTGCGGCATGTAGCTATCCAGCCTGTTATACACATGCTCGATGAAATATACCAGAAACGGTGTTGCGTCAATCACATTGCTTATTTCAGCGTTTTTTTCTGAAAGAGTATAGGCCATGTAATACTGTTTACGGCTCCGCTCAATAAAGCCGGAAAACGGGACAAACAATGCAGATGGATAGCCCTGCTGCCGTAGGAACCACATGTGCATCAAACGCGCCATGCGCCCGTTTCCGTCAAAATAGGGGTGCAAGTACGCAAAATAGAAGTGTATTACCGCGGCTTTGAGCAGGTCGTTCATCGGGCTGTCCTGACGGATAAAAGCAGCAAGCCTTTCCATGTACTTTGGGAGCTTCGCATAAGGCAGCCCTATATGCTCAATGTCCTGCCCCATGATAAAGACCGTATCGTGCCTGTATTTTTCGCCGGGGTTCAGCTTGTATCCGTCATCGAGGTATTGCCCGACCGACATATCGTAAAGAGCAAAAATGCTTTCCTCCGAAATAACATTTGAAAGCTCGGCAATGAACTCCAGCCCCTTTTTCATGCCATATATGCGGGATTCCTGTTCGTCCGACGGCGAGTATCCCTGTAATATTTTCCTTACGCTGTCCCGGTTGAAATCAATGTTTTCGATTGTGAGCGTCGCTGCGATTTCTTCCTCCATGGCTTTAAGGCCAAAGCTATTTTGTGCGCTCTGCGGTGTGAGCAGAAGTTTTACGGTGTTCATCCGAACTTGGGCTATGTTTTCCATATACACAACATCGCTGCCGTTAAAGTCCCAAATAGGGAGCGGCTTGTAAACGTTCGATGTAAAGAGCTCTATTAGCTCACTGATGTCCGCATGGGGATACTTGTACCTAAGTTTCCTTAAGTCAGTAACGCTCTTATCGGATAGTATTTTTGCATATAATGCAGCATCCATGCTCCTGCCTCCATATTGATTTAATTAAGTATCAATTAGTATCACTTTACCACATTAAATGCAATAAAGCAAGGAGGCATCTTTTTGACAGCCGTACCGTAATCGTCCACGTTACACGGGGTAGCCGGAAACAGGCGTGCCCAGCGACTGCCGTGAGGGAATTCCGGTTTTATCCCGGAACTGACCGAACAAAAGGCGCATAATACGCCTGTTTCCGGCGGGGCATGAACAGTAACTCGTCCACATCTCATATCGGAGGAAGAAATTACGGATGGACAATGAGAGCCGGATTTCAATATCGACTAATTAGTTACTAATACTTAATCTCCTCGAGCCGCATGGCTTTGTAAAGGTCGCTGTAGTGTCCTCCGGCGGCTAGGAGTTCTTTGTGTGTGCCGCGCTCTACAATTTTCCCTTCTTCAACTACTAAAATTATATCTGACCGCACAATAGTCGAGAGCCTATGAGCTATGATAAACGACGTGCGGCCTTTTAGCATGTGTGAAATAGCGTTTTGGATAAGAAGCTCGGTCTCCGTGTCAATGCTTGAAGTCGCCTCATCAAGTACGAATATAGGGGGATCTGCAAGCACTGCGCGCGCGAAAGAAACAAGCTGCTTCTCGCCGGTAGAGAGCTTATCTCCGCCCTCGCCGACATCAGCGTCAAACCCCTCGGGAAGACGTTCCGCGACCACATCAGCCGAAACCAGCTTCGCAGCCGCTTTTACCTCTTCATCTGTAGCGTCAAGCCTTCCATACCTGATATTCTCCATAATCGTCCCTGAGAATAAATGCGGATCCTGAAGCACATAACCGAGCGATGAGTGGAGCCACAATTGCGACCGCTCTTTGCTGTCACGCCCGTCAATGAGAACCCTGCCGCCCGTCGGTTCGTAGAAACGGCAAGCGAGGTTAACGATAGTCGACTTCCCTGCCCCGGTTTCGCCTACAATAGCCACAGTAGTGCCGGGCGGGATATCGAGCGAAAAGCCCTCCAGCACATTTTCTTCTCCATCAGGGTACTTAAACCACACGTTTTCAAATGTGACGCCTCCGAGCACAGTCTCCCAATTTTCGCGCTTGGGGCTGAATGTATCGCCGTATTTTTCAATGACCTCAGGCGAGTCGCTCAGTGTGATCGGCTCGTTTAGCAGCCCGGTGACCCGCTCGATGCCGACCTGGGCAGACACCATTTCAGATATAATCCCTGAAACCCATACGATAGGTTCGATGGTACTCACCGCGTACGTGATAAACGCCGACAGAATGCCGAAATCGAGTAGTTGCCTGCCAACCAGCAACCCTCCCCTGTATAGCACCACGCTGAGCGCAATCGAGCCGAGCGCCATGACCATGGGCATCATCATCGCCATCAGGCGCGATGAGCGCACGGACTCGCGGTGCATCCTGTCGGAAAGCTTTGAGAATTCTTCGCTGTTTAAATCCTCGATTACAAGCGTTTTCGATGTCTTTGACCCTGTTATGCCTTCGTTATACGCTCCCGTGATCCTAGAGTTCGTCTCGCGCACTTTGCGGCTTATCACTATTATCTTCCTTTGGAAAAACCAAGCGACTAGACCGGCGGCAGGTATGATCACTATGAGGATGACAGCAAGCGGCGGACTGAGTATAAGCATGAATATTATGCTGAACGTGAGGTACAAAATCGCCTCGATCAGCCCCGAAAATCCCCATGATATCATTCCGCTGATTCTCTCCGTGTCTGACATCACCCTCCCGATAAGATACCCGACAGAGTTGACATTGTGGTAAGATATCGGGAGTTTTTGCAGATGTACAAAACAGTCCCGCCGTATCATGCGACTCATGTTCATTTCAACGCCCATTAGCAGCTTTACCCAGAAAAATATACATATTCCCACCAAAACGATGATCCCGGCGCACACAGCCGCAAACGGAATAATCCCTTGAGTCGTCTCGGTGATGACAAAATTGTTCACTGCATATCGTATGAAAAGCGGATATGCCGCGCTCCCTGCCGTAGCAAGGAGTATAACTATAACCGACTTTATTACCTGTTTTTTGAGCCCTTTGAAGTATACAGCAAGCCGAAGCCACACTTTTAGGCTCAACCCGCTTACTTTTTCATCTTCGTAATACAAAATTCAACTCTCCTCTTCAACGTAACCAGACTGTAAATCATATACTCGCCGGTATATCCCGCTCTTTTCAACGAGCTCATTGTGCGTACCCATCTCCGCAACCCGGCCTTCCTCTAGCACCATTATCTTGTCGGCATGCATCAGGGTTGATATCCTATGCGATATTAAAATCACAGTAGCTCCGGCGGTATCAGCTCTGAGCGACTCGCGGATTTTTGCGTCAGTTTCCATATCGAGACTGGACATTGAATCGTCAAAGACCATGACCGGCGCGTCCATCATCAACGTTCGAGCTATTGCGACTCGCTGCTTCTGACCTCCTGATAATGTTACGCCGCGCTCACCGACGAGAGTTTCATATCCTTTGGCAAAAGACATGATATTATCGTCTACCGCCGCGATCTCCGCTTTCCCGCGCACTTTATCGAGTTTGTGCTCTCTGGACGCGATGTCGATATTATCTAGTATTGATTTGGAAAACAAGAACGGCTCTTGAAGCACTAGCCCGATGTTCCGGCGCAGATATTTCTTTTTAATTAGCGATATGTCAACACCACCAATAGTGATTGTTCCTCCGCCCTCAGGCAAATCATAGAGCCTGTTTAGCAGATATGTAAGCGTTGATTTTCCCGAACCCGTCGCGCCCAGTATGCCGAATGTCGTTCCGCTTTCGATCTTAAAGCTGACATTTTCGAGTACGGTTGAACCTTCCTCTTCATCGTACTTAAAGCTGACGTTATTAAACTCAATATCTCGGTCGATAGGCGGCTCAAGTGCGTCCGGATGATCTGCTTCAGCCGGAGCGTCCAATATCTCTTTTATACGCCCCAAAGCTACGCCTGTTTTGCTCATTTCCGACAGCACCCTTCCAAGCTGGCGGATGGGCCATGTCACCATCTGCGTGTAACTGATGAAAACCAAAAGCTGTCCGAAAGTGAGCGATCTGTCAGCGGCGAGGAATGCGCCTGCAACAATAACGCTCAAAACCTGAATGGCCGCAACACCATCCCCGATGCCCCAATAGAGGCCGTATGTCCCGCCAAGGGATACCCACTTATCTGTAAAACTGATGTTTTTTTCATCAAACCGCTCCGTCTCGTGCTGCTCGCGCCCGAATGCCCGCACGACTCGCACTCCTGTGAGGTTTTCTTGAACCCTGACCATAAGCTCGCCCTCTGCTTCATCGCAAGCAAGGAATTTTGTCGCCACTCGCTTGAAAAAGAAGACTGTGTAGCAAAGGATGATGGGCATAAACACTGTCACGACCCCTGCCATTATTGGGTTGATTGAAAACATGATGATCACTGCCAACACAAGCATTATAATTGTCCTGAGAACCTCGATGAGCTGCTGAAAAACAAACCGCCTGGCAGTTTCGACATCCGATGTGCAACGCTGAATTATGTCACCCGTTTGGTTTTTCGTGTGCCACTCAAAAGGCAGGCTTTGAGTATGGGTGAATAGTTTTATGCGCAGATTGTTAATCATCCGCTCCGAGCCCTTTGCCATATTTACCCTGGACAAATAGTTGAAAAATCCGGCAAGCACGGCGCACAGCGCGGCTAGGATTGCACAAATTATTAAATCCGAGCCCAAAAACTCCCACGAGCGTAATGTTTCATACAGCGTCATAATTGGCCCCGGCAATGAAGCGTCAGCTCTTCCTCCGATTACTGAATCCACCGTAAACCCGACGATAATCGGCGCGAGGAATGTCATTAGCGATGATATTAGAGCAGCGATTATTGAAAAAAGGAAAAAGCGCTTGAGCTTGCGCGTAAAACCCGCGAGCATTTTCCACCCTTTTTCTTTACCCATTTAGATGTCCATACCTTTCATTAAGCGTAAGCCTCATGCGCACGCAGGGCGCACACTAAAATAAGCGCAACTGTGCGCTTTGTCCCGCTGTTCTATATTGCCACATCTTCAGATAAATTGCAATCATATATTGGTGTCTTGCGGAACAAAAAAGCAAAACTGTTCATGCCCCGCCAGAAACGGCGTATTATGCGCCTTTTGTTCGGCGGGTTGTGGGGCGAGACTCACGTTAGAACTCTGTGTGTGTTTCGCGAATATTCTTTTCAGTTTTGCGGTATAACAAATTTTTAGCATTCGTATTATGATGTATACATCACAAATATTACGATGAGGTGAGAAATATGTATGTTGAAAATGAAATTTCAATTTATGATTTTGTTTGCGCAATTTCAGAGGCTGTTGACCTTGTGTCCCCCGTTTTAAACGACCATCATAAAAGAGTTGCTTATATCTCCTGCTGCATTGCTCAGGAAATGAACTTAAAAAACAACGAAATTCACGATATCGTTATGGCAGCAATGCTGCATGATATAGGCGCGTTTTCAATAAATGAGCGTATAAAATGCCTAGCTTTTGAACTTGATAACGCAGAGCGAAATAATCATGCACTGACGGGATACATGCTGTTAAAAGATTTTGCGCCGCTCAGCTGTGCCGCCACACTGATCAAATATCACCACAGGAATTATAGCAGTGTGACGCCCGAGGTTCCGCTTGGCAGTTACATAATTCATCTGGCTGACAGAGTGTCCGTTTTGTTTAAAGAAAACCGTGAGCCGTTAGAACAGGTTCCTCAAGTGCTTAAGCAAATCAATGAGAAGAAGCATCTGTTTCACCCTGATGTCATCGACGCTTTTGCCCGCGTGGCAGAGGTGGAGTACCATTGGATTGAGGCCTTTTCGCGATTGACCAGCTGCGCAATGTCAAAAAAGACTAGTTTTCCGCATGAGGCCGTAGAATTAGTTACGCTCAGAGACTTTGCCAAAATGTTCGCTCAAATCATCGATTTCAGAAGCAGATTTACAGCTACTCATTCCAGCGGTGTAGCTGCGGTGGCGCTTGAGCTCAGCGCTATTTCCGGTTTTTCTGAAAGGGAGTGCAAGCTGATGGAAATAGCCGGTTTCTTGCATGATTTGGGGAAGTTGTCAGTACCCAGCAGTATTTTGGAAAAGCCCGGCGCTTTGGATTTTGAGGAGTTTGTTTTCATTAAAAAACACACTTATTATACTTACTCGATTTTAAGCAATATCAGCGGCATGGAGCATGTTGCGGCATGGGCGGCGCACCATCATGAAAGGCAGGATGGCGGCGGATATCCATTCCGTGTTAAGGGGTTCGAGTTTTATAAGCTGTCACGCATAATGGCAGTCGCGGATATTATGACAGCCTTGATGGAGGATAGGCCTTACCGCGCGGGGATGAGCGAGGACAAGGCCAGAGAAGTGCTGCTGTCTATGGCAGAAAGTGGTGGTGTCGACAAGAATATTGCGATGATGGCTAATGAAAATTTCGGCATATTAAACGAGGCACGTTTACTTGCTCAGCATGTAGCAAAGAATGAGTACGAGGAGTTTTACAACGCAAGCGCATTAAACGCTATAACCGAAAAGCGAAAATTAAGCCGCCGTTTTCGACGCCTTTCGACTTGACATTTGCACACTGTTTCCATTAGAATAACAAGCAGAAAATGTAACTACTCAGAACCTTGCGCTCGGACGGCTATTCCTGTTCCCGCAATCGCTCACTGGTTCTGATTAGTTACGCAGAAAAGCATCAGTTGTTTATACTGGAGTCTCCTCGAAAACTCAGTTCGTCATTGCGGCCTCCGAGCCGCAATCCCCCCGAATTCCAGGGGATGGCGGGTCAAGCCCGCCATGACGTGGAGGTGAGATTTTTGGAACGAAACTTCAATGCCTGTAGTTGCAATACTTTGAAGTTTTCGAGGAGACTCTACTGATGACAGGAGGGGTCTCGTGTATTCGGTGGGGTTTGACAGTGAAGAGTATTTAAAATTGCAGTCCGAAAAAATCATAGAAAGAATAGGGATGTTTGAAAACAAACTCTACCTTGAGTTTGGCGGTAAGCTCTTTGACGATTACCATGCTGCGCGGGTTTTGCCCGGCTATATGCCTGACACCAAGGCGCATTTGTTAAAGACTTTAGCGGAGAAAGCTGAGGTTATTATAGCAATAAATGCTTCGAATATTAATTCCAGCAAATCTATCGGCGACACCGGTGTCTCCTATGATGACGATGTCCTGAGACTTATCGATGAATTCAGAAGAAGGGAGCTTTATGTCGGCAGCGTCGTAATAAGTCAGTATCTCGGACAGACTGCCGCCGACAGGTTCAAAGCCTATCTCGAAAGCCTTGGCATCACCGTTTATGTTATGCATTACATCCCCGAATCGCAATATCCGTCTAACATACAACTCATTCTAAGCGACAAGGGTTATGGCAACAACGATTATATAGAAACAACACGGCCTCTGGTCGTAGTAACTGCGCCCGGTCCGGGCAGTGGAAAAATGGCCGCTTGTTTGTCTCAGCTCTATCACGAAAATAAACGAGGCGTAAAGGCCGGGTACGCAAAATTTGAGACATTTCCTGTATGGAACCGTCCCCTCAAGCATATGATAAACCTAGCTTATGAGGCTGCCACAGCAGATATCAATGATGTCAATATGATTGATCCGTATCATCTTGAAGCCTACAATGTCTCCGCTGTGAATTATAACCGGGATATAGAGGTCTTTCCGATACTTAATGCAATGTTCACGCGGATCTGGGGCGAAAGTCCATACAGCTCGCCCACCGACATGGGTGTTAACATGGCGGGATATTGCATTTCTGACGACGAAGTTTGCGCGGAAGCAGCGAAGCAGGAGCTTATTCGCAGGTATTTCTATATTCGGCTTGAGTATGCTAAAGGCAATCTTCCTTTGTCGGCTGTCTCTAAGCTTGAATTACTGATGAATAATTCAGGACTTTCACCCGATGAGAGGCCACCTGTGAAGCCCGCTTTGAACAAAGCCGATTCAACAGATGGCCCATGTGTCGCTATTGAGCTGCCTGACGGCACTATTATAACGGGAAAAACTTCTGATCTGCTCGGCGCATCGTCAGCTGCTCTTCTCAACGCGCTCAAGCATCTCGCAGGCATAGATGACAAGATGCCGCTGATTTCACCTATCGTCATCGAGCCTATACAGAAACTCAAAGTAGGATATCTCGGCAATGAGAACCCGCGCCTTCATACGGACGAGGTCCTCATTGCTCTTGCAATCAGTGCTGCTACAAATCCGACAGCGGATCTGATTCTTCAGCAGCTTCCCAAGCTAAAGTTCTCGGAAGGTCATTCGAGCGTCATTTTATCTCAGGTTGATACCGGAGTTTTCCGTCAGCTTGGCGTAAATATTACCTGCGAACCGGTATATCAGAACAAAAGACTGTACCACAGGAAGTAATAATGAGCTATATTGCCATCGCGGCGAAAAATGCGCTGTGAATCGCTCCGTCGACTTTGCCGACAGATTTTGCATCTCCTATCTGTGTAACGAAAGGAGCTTTATCATATAGGTAGAAATACGGACGCTCGTGGGCACGCATACCTACAGCATAGAAAACGGTGTCGGCAGGAACTGTTATGGTTCCGCCGTCTTTTTCGTATATTACGCCGGATTCAGTGATCTCTGTCACTTGTGCTCCGGTTATGATTTCTATGCCGGATTCTTCTATAGCTGTTTGCAGACCCCGAAGTGTTATAGCGACAGCATCATTTGCGTAGCTGTCGAGAACCTCAAGCACCGTGACATGTTTTCCGAGGCTTGTGAGATGAAGCCCGGTTTCGATACCGACGAGTCCTCCGCCGATCATTACAACGCGCTCGCCTATCTGAACATCGGGGTTAAAATAGACATCAGTCGCGTGATGGGCGTTGTCAATACCCTTTATTTCCGGTATGATGGGCTCGCTTCCTGTCGCCACGATTATATGGTCAGGACTCAGCTTCTGTACAAGCTCATCCCTCACTTGTGTATTAAGCAAGATTTTTGCGCCCGAACTGCTAACCATGCGTATAAGAAACTCGGTAAAACGGCGCAAATCATGCTTTATATCGTCCGTTTCCGTGAACCGAAGCATCCCGCCAAGGGCACCGTCTCGCTCTATGAGTGTAACTTCATGGCCGCGCTGACATGCTGTAATCGCTGCCTGCATACCTGCCGGCCCTCCGCCTACGACAAGTACCTTTTTTCTCACTTTTGCGGGCTCGATGCTGTCGCCGAAACCAAGCCGCGCCTCACGTGCGATCAGCGGATTCACAGAGCAAATGAAATGGCGGGTCGCATTGTCGCTGCTTGTGCAGTTGAGGCAACGAAGGCATGGGGTAATCTCGTCGACGTGTCCTAATAGAACCTTTTTCGGCAAGAATGGGTCTGCAATGAGTGCGCGGGACATAGATACGCCGTCCGCCGCGCCGGAAGCGATTATTTCTTCTGCTTGATCCGGACTCATAATCGACCCGATCGTATAAATGGGAATATTGATGCGCTCTGACTTCTTTATCTTCTCCGCAAACTCCACGTTTTGACCGTGCATCATATATGTTGAAGCGAAGATGAACCGGAAGTCCTCTGTTGAGATTTCGGCCATGTCGACATATTTCTGCGCTTCTTCCAAAAACCCTATAATGTCTTCCGTCGTAAAGCCATCTTCATGGCGCTCTGAACCGGATAGCCTGATCGTGAGCGGCTTGTCCGGGCCGACACGCTCGCGAACTTTTTTCAGAACGTACAACGGGAAGCGCATACGATTTTCAAAGCTGCCGCCGTACTCGTCCGTCCTCTTGTTTACAATAGGTGATAGGAATTGCGTCAGCAGCCAGCCGTGGGCGCAGTGAATCAAAACTGTATCAAAACCTGCACTGAAATAGTATTCTGCAGTATCAGCAAAGCCGTTGGCGACATACTCCATATCTGCCTCGGTCATCGCCCGCACCCGTGCACCTCTTGGTGTTTTTTCAACGTCGCATGGGCCCATGATGAGGTTGGGGTCGTTATTAAACCTCGGGTCAGCGCCCATTCCGCCGTGTGTGAGCTCGACGTTTGCTGCTGCGCCATGCTCATGTATCGCCTGAGCCATCTCAGCATAGATCGTCAGGTTTTCAAGCGTTGTTTCCATCCCGGGTGTGTGGTTGCCGCCGTCGCATACGTTTGCCTCTCCGAGCGTGACAATCCCGGCACCGCCGCGGGCTTTATGTTCCAAGTACCTAACATAGTATTCATCCGGACGCCCGCCAATGGTGCGAAAGAGCATATTGGGAGCGGACATAATGCGGTTTTTAACTGTAAGTTTACGAATCTTTATTGGTTTCATCAAGTTTGGATACTGTTGGTTGTACATAGCTATAACTCGTCCTTTCTTTGAAGGCATTTATTATCGCGCCGAGATTTGCCTCCCATTATCTTTGAGCGTAACTCTTGTGCCCATAATAACACGAAAGCAAAATAAACGCAACTGGCTAAGCCCGATATTCCCTCACGTCAGTTGCACAACGTTACAGGTCAGACTTACTTGGAAAAGGTGGTATTTATGTGATCCGACAAGCGGAGCAAGGATGCGGAGCGCGCGAATAGGCGCATGGATGCGCCTTTGAGCGAAAAGGAGCGCATAAGTACCACCTTTTCCTAGCGACGCACCAATAGTTTACACACCCTGTGACCTGTAACGCAAACTGGTTACAGGTCATGCCCGCCAGAAACAGGCGTATTATGCGCCTTTTGTTCGGTCAGTTCCGGGATAAAACCGGAATTCCCTCACGTCAGTCGCACAACACGCCTGTTTCTGCTGCTGCATTGTCATACGCCTTGACGACCTTATCCACCCATCGGTCAAATTCAAGATCCGGCGTTTGCATAAACTCGTTTTCCATATAATACGCAATTGATTCGCGGATCCCTTGGTCAAAGCGCGTTGTTGCGGAAAAGCCCGGGACGAGGCTCTTGATTTTTCCATTGTCAAACAGCGCTGAGTTAGACTTATCGCCAAGCAACCCGCCATGTAGATCCGGATTGCACCGTGCTAAAAACTCACTGGAAATATGACGCACATCAGGCGTTTTGCCCACGCACATTCCCAAGCAGCTGTAGATTTGGTTCCATGTCAGCGCTTCATCGCTCGTGATATGAACGGCCTCACCAAAGGCATGGATGTTCCCCATCAATCCCACGAACGCCTTTGCGAAATCGCGGCTGTGCGTCACAGTCCACAGCGAAGTGCCGTCGCCGTGTATGATTACGGGTTTGCCGTCCATTATCCGTTTTATGACCTGCCAAGGCCCTTTATCACCGTGTACCGCCAGCGGAATCGAAGTTTTATCATATGTATGGCTGGGACGCACAATAGTTATGGGAAAACCGCTTTGCCGGTTAAACTCGCGTAAAACCTCCTCGCAAGCGATTTTGTCACGCGCGTATTGCCAATACGGATTAACCAGCGGCGTGCCCTCCGTTATCCGGTAATTGGATGGCGGCTTCTGATACGCCGCCGCTGTGCTTATAAAAATGTACTGATTTGTGATATCGGAAAACAACCGTATATCCCTTTGAGCTTGGTCCGGGGTAAAGATGATAAAATTAGCCACGACATCAAATACATGGCTGTCGAGTTTCCTGCGGACATCAGCCTCGTCAGATATGTCGGCTTGGATGTACGTAATACCGGGGACATCCTCAAGCTTGCAGCGCTGGTTGCCGCGGTTGAGCAGAAACAGATCCACGCCTGATTTTACCGCGAGCCTCGATATTTCTGTACTGATGGTTCCCGTCCCGCCAATAAGCAATGCTTTCATCTCTCATAACTTCCTTTCATAACAACTTTTATGGCCAGTGGCTGCCGCCTCCTGCCATAGAGAAACGCTTCAAAATGCCACTCTCCCGGATACCCCTGACCAGAACGATTATTTCGCGAGAAAAATTTTCAACCGAAAGTGCCGATACTTTTCTTCACCAATGGGCGGGATTGCCTGCCGATAGTACGCTTAATGCGCTTTTTTAGCTCAACAACTCAGTTACTACCCCGCTTTGAACATTTCAATTTCTTCCGTGGACAGTACCCTGCCGTCCAGAACGTATGCCGCCATGTCCATTAGCTCCTGTGTCGTAAGGAGACTGGCAGCGACAAGGCTTGCGCCGCTGTCCAAAACCATCAGACCGGTTGCTGTTTCGTCCAAAAATCCGGGAAGCAGCGCAACTGTCTCAAGCACACCTGGCCTCAGAAGCAATGAGTACCGCTCAGACGCGGATGATACATATCCTGCCGCAATGAACCCGCTGACTTCATAGATCTCCGCGAGGTATCCGGTTTCCGGAAATGACCTGATAAACCTGCCGTCAAGCGTGAAGGCTGATGCATCGCCATGCATGGGAGATATAAACACATAGCCGCCGACAAAATACACCTCGGCTCGACCGCGCACATCTGTGGAAAAAGAGCTTCTCAAAAACCCGTTTTCCATGACCATCACACGAACGCTCCCACCGTCGGAAACTGCAATTGCGTAGCTGTTATATCCGATTCTGTCAGCGCCTATTATATCAGCAGCCCTGTCAGCAGACAACGACTGTCCCGCGCCCGCGCTTATTTCATGCTCCCCATGAAACACAGCATCTCCGGTGGAATGGATCAGTTCGCTTCCCAATAAAAGCGCTTGATCGGCACCTTCCGGTCGTTGGCGCGACATAATGACATCGCCTGTCCCGAGGTCATACAGTGTCACACGATCCTCATCCGTAACACTGACGCCGAATGGCGTGTATATGACTGATTTCACACCCGATTTCCCGTGCGCCTCCAGAATGAGCGAGGTATCAATCCCCGAATAAAGGCGCAGCACGCTGTCATATATGACCGCTATATTCCCGCTATGCCTGTCATATTCCGTATTTCGCACCGACAATGGATCCGGGAAAAGCGTCTCCGCCACGATGTTCCCACTCAAATCATAAACTCGCATACCGTTGTATGAATAAAAAACCGCATGTTCCGCGCCGAGCTTGGCTTCAGAGAAACGGTAGCTCCTATCGTATTGCATGACGACGGCGCCTGATGCCGATGATCTCCTCAATATCCGAACAACCGATGAATCGCGGCTCCCTGTCAGCGCGAACCGACTGCCAAGGCCAAGGAAGTGGCAGATGTAATCGGACTCATAAACCCGGCTGTTATCGGTGAAACGATATACCCCGTCTCTCTCGCTGATTAGGAATCCACCGTTTGCATAAGCAAAAGACTGCACCCTGGCTCCGGCTGATGCGGCTTGGAAGACTTCTCCTGTTTCAGCGTCAACTGCCATTATATGGTTTTCAAAAGCGGCAAAAAGCCCTTCCCGTCCGGCGTGCGGCAAAAAGTTCATTGTGTCGGATTCATACCGGGTTATTTCCATTCCGACAGCGGCGTCATACACCACAAGCGCTGAATAATAGGGATTTCTTTCCACCACGGAATATAGAAGCGTACCCCCGTAAAAGCCGCCTGCGAAATGTATGGCGCCTCCCGGATGATGCAATAAGGTTTCATCGCCGGTTACAGTGTCAAACAGCGACATCGAGCCGTCCGCGAAGCTCACGGCAAGCTTGCCACCGTCTGCGCTGAGCGCAAACAACGTATCATGAGGGTTTATAAAGCTGTCGTCAACTGGGATGCGCATGGATCGGCCTGTAAAATCCAACCTGCTGATCACATGCCCGTCTCCGGAATAGATAACGGCTTCCCCGGAATCCTTGTAGACAGCGGCGACAACGTACCCATTTGCCGACACATCCAAAAATGTGCCTTTTTCGCCCCGCCACAGCGACCCGCCGCGAGTAATATGATATGCCTCGACGCCGTCCTCGCCGGTAAACACGATGATATCATCTGACATGAACACCGCACCTGCAAGCGCACTGCGCACCGTAGGCAAAACAGCCAGTACCGCGCCGCTCGCCGTGTCAATTATGGCAAGTTCATACGGATAGATCGCCGCCGCATAGCTCTCATTGGGCGATAATCTCAGCATTCCCGGCGCAGCCGGCAGCGTTATGGTTCTGTGCGGCTTGAAGCCTTCCGCGATGTCATACACGCCGAGCGCGTTAGACAGTGCCATTTCAGCCGCTGCGACAAGCGGACGTCCCTGTCTTTCAAGGTTTTCCGGCAGGGCGGCAAGGGCAAGCAGGATTGCCATATCTCGATCTCCCGCCGCAAGCTGCGTTGCGGAATACTCCGCCAAAACAAAGCTCTGGTTTTCGAGCTTGAGCTGCATCTGGCGGTCAATTTGCATGTACTGATATGTAGAAAACATTCCGAAAGACAAAACAAAGGCAAACGCCGCAGCGATGATGACTGCGGCACGCTGTATACGACGACGCCGGTGACGGCGCCGCAAATCATCAAATGCGCATCCCAGAATCGGAGACAGCAGACGCAGTTTTTCCTCTTTGAGAAGCTTTATGCTCTCCTTCGGAGTTTCGGCGCGAATATCTGCGGCAAGCGGTTCCACATAAACCGTCACCCCGCCTACCTCGCGCTCCTGCAGGCCGGGAGGAAAGGACTCGTCAGGCTCGCCTTCAATGAGTAGTGTGATGATTCTATCCTTGCCGTGCAGCTCGCTGAAACGCTCCACTTCGCGCATGACCCACAGCGATTCGCAAGTGCGCCGCGAACATATGAGCAGCAGGAATTCTGAGTTTTCCAGCGCCTCGTTTATGCTGTCTGACAGATTTGACGAAGTGGGGAGCTCCTCACGGTCGCGGAACACCCTTGCCAGTTTCTTTTTGCCGATTCTCTTTGCGATAGCTTTCGGGATACGGTAGGACTCAAGCATCTTATGCAGCTTTTCCGCGACATAGCCATCCAGCCCGCCATGGCGGTAGCTGATAAAAGCGTCGTATCTCATGGGTTACCTCTCTCAAACTCGGAAACATAACGCCTGCGGCGCTTCGATCTTATAACCAAGGCAAACACCACGCCCGCGACAAGGCATGCCGCCGCGATTGCGATAATTATAACAAGCTCCGACATGGGAGCCGCATCTTGTTCAGTCGGCGCGGGCTGGGGCGACTGAACATTATAAATAATGGGCGCATCGCTGTCAACCGGGCCGCCTATTACGCCGCCGCCAGCAATGTCGTCAGCTCCATTAAGTACAGGTGAGGTGGTGTTGCTCGAGATGCGTTCTTCGTTATCAAGTTCCTGAAAAGCTTGCGCTATGTCAACGAAGGAACCAATCTCCTCATCTCGGGCGTTGCCGTCGACCGGGCCGCCTATTACGCCGCCGCCAGCAATGTCGTCAGCTCCATTAAGTACGGGTGGGGTGGTGTTGTTCGAGATGTGTTCTTCGTTATCAAGTTCCTGAAAAGCTTGCGCTATGTCAACGAAGTTACCGTCCCTCGCCCTCTCCTCATCTCGCACGTTGCTACCCGTTCCGGGGCGTACAACATCACAGCCAAAAAGCAGCGCCAACAAGCCTAATACTACTGTAACCAATAGCAGCATTTTCACGGATACCCGGACTCTGTAATCGCAGTTTCGTAGCATGGTACGCTCCCTAGTTTGTAGATACTTATACATAGTTTATTATACAGATGCATTGTCACAAAAATGTCACATGTTTTGTGAAATATTTGAGAAATATGCAATTGCTTCGGCAAGTGGAGCAGGGGACCCGTCCCACTGCTCCATTTGAGGCTCTCGATAATGCTATGGTCAATGATATAACTCTTTTCAACATGAGTCCCTCCAGTACAGTAGTTTTAGACTTAACGCAAGAAGATCAAACGGGAGAACTGTCTCCGCGTTTTATCTTTACATCAATCGCCGATTGCGGTCGTTACAGCTCAGACCGTGCCGAAAAATGCGTCATTGCGGCCTCCGAGCCGCAATCCCCTGCGGGTTTGAGCGAGTTTATGGATTCCGGCTGACAAATCTTTCGCGTTGCTTAGGGGATTGCGGGTCAAGCCCGCAATGACGGAGGCTGTGACCTGTAACTTGCGGTCAAGCAGAACCCTCGCTTGGTAAAAAAGCCTTTGACAACACGTAACTTACGTGTTATTATCGTGTTGCGGGGTGATGAGCATGACTGGAGTTGAGATGATAAAAGAGCTGAAGTCAAAGGGTTTCAAAGTTATTAAGGTAAGCAAAGGAAGCCATTACCATATGATTAAAGGCAATGCCTATGTCATTGTACCGTACCATCACAAAGAGCTAGGCAAAGGTCTGCATAACCAAATACTGGCAGACGCAAAACTGAAGTAATGTAATCTATTGAAAACCGTGAGAGCACTAAATAATTATGCATTATGAATTGTAACGGAGGTGTCCGATATGAAAACCAAATACACATATCCCGCAATATTCAGCAAAGAGGAAAGCGGATATTTTGTAATGTTTCCTGACATTAACCCTTGCTACACCGAAGGTGCGACGTTGGAAGAAGCTGTAATAATGGCAAAGGATGTATTAGAGAGCCGTATCGAGGTTGCGTTGGAACGCGGCGAAACATTGCCCACCCCATCCGATATTGACTCATTGAGCGGTGATAGGGTTATGTTGATTGTCGGGGACGTTGAAAACATGAAAAGCCAAACACGTTATGTGAAAAAAACATTATCTATTCCCTATTGGTTAAATGCAGCCGCTGAAAAGAATCATATTAACTTTTCCGGCGTTTTGCAGGAAGCGTTAAAAGAGCGTTTGGCGGATTCTGAGTATGCCCCGTAGAAGCAATTGTTACTGACACCGCATTTCTATTTCGCCCCTGCCGAGGAATGCGAATGCCGCCTCATACACGGTCTTGCCGCTTCCTCGGTACTTCGCGCTGTAATCCCTGTCGCTTATCTGAGCCATCGCTTCGCCGAGCGCGTCTTCGAATAGCTTCCGTTTTTTCTCCGCGCTCGCGTTCTTCGGGCATTTCTTGTATTTGAACTCCATGACATATACCTTGTCGTCAAGCTCAAGCACAGCATCGATCCTGCCCTTTGACACGGCCACCTCGACATCCATGTCGAACCCGAGCGCGCCCATGAATGTGTAAAATATCGAATGATAGTAGCCCTCGCTGTCTCCATGCAGATTATGCGGGATGGACGCGAAAAAGGCCCGCAGCAGCTCGAGCATTTTTTGAAGGTCTCCCGCTTGCAGTGCCCTGTTTAGGTCGAGCCGCATCTGCCCTGCGCGGACAAAATCGTTATCGGTCATCGCTGCGAGCACATGCAGGTTGAATGCCCTGCTGACCTCGTTGTTCGGCATTTCAAGGACATATACCGGTTCCCCGAGAAGGAGCGGTATGTCCTTTATAGTCAGGTAGCCGGTTTGGAACAACAGCGAGTTTATGGCTATGTTCTTTATATCGACGGAATCGAGCATTTCCTCGGTTATCTCATTGACTCTCAGGTTCGAGTAGGAATCCGGATCCGCCTTTATCAGGTCCAGCAAAAATGTCGGCGTGCCGCTGGCGTACCAAAAGCTGTGGAACTTCTCTTGGTCGAAGAAATTCAGCAGCGAGAACGGGTTGAGCAGTCTTGTTTCGCCGTCCCATGAGTAGCCGTCGTACCATTTGAGTATCTCGTCTTTTATGCTGCCGTATAGCTGAAACCGCTTGTGCGATTTCAAGTGTTCGATATATTCGCCGAAATGCTCATCCAGGCTTTCAACGGGAATGCCGCATATGTTCGCGTATTTTTCTTTCATAGTGATGTCGCTTAAGTTGTTCAGGCCGGAGAATATCGAAGTTTTCGTAAACTTTGTCACCCCGGTTATGAACGTGAACCTTAGATATTCGTCCATCGATTTGAGTATGCCGTAAAAACCCCTTATGACCTGCCTGTTGGCGTCCGCCATTTCCAGATTGTGCAAATGGTCGAGTATTGGCTTGTCGTATTCGTCTATTAGCACGACTACTTTTTTATTGTATTTGTCGTGCAAACCTAAGATTAGATTTTTGAACATGTCAGAGGGTATGCCATTGGCTATGTCAAGTCCCTCTTTCCGAACCTTTTCTCGCAGGTCTGAAACGATGGATGTTTCAAGTACATCAGGGGTCTTATTTGAGACGCTGCTCATATCCAGCCTGATTACCGGGTGTTTTTCAAACTCATAATCGGAATCGTATATCCAAAGGCCCTTGAAAAGTTCCTTGCTGCCCTTGAAAGTTTCAGCTATCGTGTCAAGCAGGAGCGATTTGCCGAACCGCCTCGGGCGTGAGAGGAAATAATACTTCGCTCCTTTGAGCAAATCATATATATGACGGGTTTTATCGACATAGACATAATCTCCCGTCCTTATTTCGCTGAAAGTCTGTATCCCTATCGGCAGTTTTTTCTTATCATCACTATGCGATGCCATAAATAAACACTCTCCCCTCAGGTATCTCATCAGCATATGCGGAGTATATCAAAAAAGATTGATCATATCAATTTATATTACGTCCGCAGTTCTGGCAAAAACGGGCCTTCTCAAGCAGTTTTACTCCGCAATTTACACAGAATACAGCATGAGCGGCTTTTTGTTGTCCGGCCGCAGCCCCCGCCGGGCGCTGCGGCGGCACAGGGCTTTGGCTCACAGTAGGCTGCCACAGGTCGGGTACGCCTACAAGTTTTGCTTTTTTGCTCCTGATAACAACAACATAAAGTATCCCGCCGCCAGCCATCAACACAGCCGCGATGCCAATGACGAGAGGCAATATGTTCCCGTTTCTTGCCGGCGCGGATTGTTGCACAGCAGGGATTTGACCGTCAGCCGCCAGCGGTTGCGCGCCGGGCTGCCCGCCGTCGCTCCCTGCCGCGGCGGGGCGCGTCAGGTTAACCGTGAAATCTTGGGCGACTATGTCCAGCAGCCCTGATCCGTCCGTGCGGCTGAAGGCGGCTTCTGCCGTGTGGTCGCCGTTTTCCAGATCGGTTATGGTCTGCGCCACGACCGTCACGCGGGTGCTGCCTTCCTCGACCGTGTAGTGTACGTCCCGCGTCTGCATGACGCCGTTTATGTAGAAGCTGTGGAAAAGCTCAAAGGGTGCATCTATGTACATGTATTGATCGGCCACGTCTTCCGGAAGCCCGGTGATTTCATATTTGCCGGTGGCGGGGTTCAACTCGCCGATATGTCCATCGCTTCCGCGCAAGGGATCATCTATGATGGAAAAAGGCGAAGGTCCGGGGTGAGCGTTTGGTATTGGCGGCGGGGTTGTTTGTGTGGCTTCAACGCCACTCATATCTGTCAGCACTTGCCATTCAAGCTCGACAAACGGAGCGGTCATGCTACTAAGGTACTCATCATACTCTTCCAAAGTTATTCTTCGTCCACCATCGGTTGCTGTATTATACTCATGGTCATTGACATTATCGCTAAAGTGATGGTCATAATAAAGGTGATGCGGGATAGCGCTTCGTCCATCGGGGGCCATCTGGTAGAACAAATGCGACCCGCTCGCCACGCCTTCTGAACCACCGCCAACAATGAACCCCAACTCATTGATTCCTGCAAAATGGCCAGCCCTGTATCCGGGAAAATAAGCAAGCTCCACTCCCTGCCCCTCTGAGAGCGTATAGACAATTGCCCCGCTGCCGCCCATACCTTCGTAGTCCGCAAAAATTAGTTCATTGATCCCGTCGCCGTTTATGTCATAAATCGCGTAGGAAATCTCGGAAATGTCGATTATCGGGGGATTTCCCTCAAAAATGAAGGTGCCGTCGCGGATTCCGCTTCGCACTTGTTCAAACACGTCGGCGTAAGCCGCTTCATCCGCAGCTGTTGCTCTTGCCGACAATCCGATGCCACCTATTAACGCCATTACTAAAATAGCCGATAATATCAAAGAAAAAGCTTTCTTGCGCATAGCAAATCCTTTCCGATTACTCCTTTTCCATCGCCACCTCACAGCTCTTCTTATAAAACGCAATGCCATATTTATATACCCGCCCATACCCCTCTCGCTTCAAGTGATGCACATAATCCTTTTCGTCTATTTGCCTGAGTCCTTTTTGGGCTTCTTCCATCAAGTTGCGGGGTTCTTCCCGCAGGTGCTTGAACTCGATCACCACCGCGTATTTCTCTTTGTCGGCGGGTTTTATCAGGCAGTCGGCACGGCCTTTGCCGGATTCGGGGTTTGAATAAACCGTATAATCACCCGAAACTGCCAGCAGTATCCCAAAAATGAACATGTGGTAGCTGTTTTCCTTTTTGAAATCATGGCAGCTCGGGTTGTTCAGCAGCTCCCCGTTCAGTGCAGCGCTCACGCCTTCTGCATCGCCGCTCAGCAGGCAGCGCACGAACTCGCCGATTGCCTCGGATATCGGCGCCTGACGCTCGCCGAACCATTCCTTTGCATAGCGGGCAAACATGTTCCTTACTTCCATGTTCACGATTTCCGCTTTGAATCTGTCCGACTTGGCGCCGTTACAGGGCTTGATGTACCCCGCGCTCAGCATCAGCGTCCAGAATGCGTTCGTTCTCGAATATTCGATGGGGTATGTTATTCCATCCAGCAAAGTCATAGTCACGGGCGCGCCCGTGATTAGCCCTGCCATGTCGTTTTTCAAAGAAGCGTCGCCCTTGTAGAAGATATCCCGGAGTATGGTCAAGGAGCCGGTGTTGACCCAATACTCCCCGAACTCTCTTTCATCCAAATATCCGGTTATGCTCCACGGATTGTACATATCCCGGCCGCCAAATCTGTAGCCATCGTACCACTTCTTCACTTCGTCGAATGTATCTCCCAATTCATACATTTCGCAAGCCTCTTTCACTTCTTCCTCCGTGAAGCCGAAGCAGGTGGAAAACTTATTGCTCATAATCCCGCAGACCTTTGGGTTGTTGAAGCCACTGACCAGGCCTTCCTTTGATATCCGCTGCACCCCGGTCAGCACCCCGAATTCAAGGTTGTCATTCGACTTGAAAACGCTCCCCATGAAGCTTCTCATAAACCCTATCGTTTCATCGTAATACCCTTTCGACAGGGCATTTGTTATGGGGGTGTCATATTCGTCCAGCAATACAATCGCTCTTTTTTTGTGATACGCATACAGGCATTCAGTCAGGAACAACAGGGATATTCCCAGTTCTTCTTCCGTCGCTTCTTCCGACCAATATCTGTAAAACTTTTTCTTTTGCATCTGATCAAGCTTGCCGCTTTCGTATACGTAGCTGTTTTGCCGATAGGCGGCGGAAACAAGTATTTTCGTCATCTCAATGGAGCTTTTATATGTCGCCGCCTCGATATTTTTCAGCGTAAGAAAAACGACAGGGTATTTATTCATGTTTTTTTCGACAATGTCTTTATATTCCATGATCTTTAGCCCGTCAAACAATGCCCTGCTATCCAAGTTGACGTCGAAAAAAGATTTCAGCATGCTCATATTCATCGTTTTCCCAAACCGCCTCGGCCTGGTTATCAATGTCGTGTCACCTCTGTTTTCAAGCAACTCCTTGATGAACAGGGTCTTGTCTATATAGAAGTAATTGCCTTCAACAATCTTCTCAAATGAGTCCGCGCCGGTCAAAATCTGCTTTTTCACGCTAACACCCCTTTGTATTGAGTATATCAAAACAGATTGATTATATCAATTCATAAATCGCCGTGCTTTCAAAGTGAAAGGACGGGTCATAAAAAACGCGCTACAAAAAGGCAGACCTTTTTGTAGCTGCGTTTTTAATGGCGCGATAGGCTCCCAGAGGCTCGTTTTCAGAACTATATCACAAAAAAATGCGCTTTTCAACAAATTTTCAGCCATTTTTGCCTACCGCCGGGTTACTGTAAAAAGGTCTGCTATTCTATAATTTGCTTTTTACGCAATGTGCGGCATTACCCGGAAGGCACAGGTTTACTGAAAAAAGGAGTGATTTAGCAATGAAAACTAAGAGACTGATTATGACGCTGGTGTTGGCCTTAGCACTGTTGGTGACCTGGGTACTGCCACTGTCCATAGCCGGTGCCACTGGCCGGGTAGACCTAGCACCGATGAC
>Ga0099364_10001592_pt1 | contig 37024 bp, 29 predicted proteins | sample TergutTh196P3_FD_73070 | JGI IMG/M metagenome (GOLD analysis project Ga0099364, IMG submission 73070) | Microcerotermes parvus P3 segment gut microbial communities from Pointe-Noire, Republic of the Congo - Th196 P3 | ecosystem: Host-associated > Arthropoda: Insects > Digestive system > Gut ... | reverse complement strand
ATTAAATCTTCGAGCCGGGTGCGAAAAATTTCGCGCTGATTCCTGTCTGGTAACTTCCCTAACATAATTTGCCACTTTTTTGACCACAAAGATACAAAAAATGGTTGAATTATACAGGGATTGTTGATATTATTTCATTGATTATTAATAACTTATGATATTTTAAGGAACGACTAGTTAATTATGAACTGTGTACGTTGAACTACCTACGGAGTTCTATTGTAGGAAGGGATGCTTTTACCCCGAGCTGCGCTACGCTGGCACGGGGTTATCAACATGAAACCTACGGAGTTTTAATAATATTTTGACGAAAATTTTTAAAAAAAGCTGCGGGGGACGCATTGTCGAGGTCAGGAAATAATAAATCAATTAGCAACAAAAAAACCGCCCCCTAAGGAGCGGCTTTCTATGTAATCTAATCTTTTAATCTTATTTCACCACTAATTTCTGCGTTGCCGTAGCATTGCCGGAGCGAACTGTTACAAAGTAAACGCCCGATGCCATGTTCAACGGAATATCTTTCTGGTTTTCAACATTTTCTACATGATAAACCACTTGCCCGAGCATGTTGTAAACCGTGATATTGCCCTTGCCTGCAAATTTCACTGTTGCCTGTCCCGATGCCGGATTGGGCTGTACTATCATGGGGAATGAGGCTTTTCCTATATCGTCGATGCCTTCTTCCGAAGAAGGAGGAGTAGGAATACCATCAAGATAAAAAACTGTGAAATTATTATTTGTTATACTGTGATCAGCCGCATCTCCGGAATAAGGCGTATAAACACCCGGATAGGTATCAGTCTGCGCCATCAGATACATTTTGTCATCATAAAGACCTGCTAATGTCATATAGGCAAATTCTTGATCAATCAAGGAAACGTAATTCACAGGGTATTCCGTTTGTGTCCAAGTCGTACCTTCATCCGCAGTGGTAGTATAAAACGGATGACGTAACCAAGTACCATTTTTTGCTGCAACAGCTGCGCCGTCTAATAATCCGAGATAGACTAAATGCAGTACATTGTCCGCATCAAATGCCATTTGAGGGAATGAGAACATCCCTGCACGTCCATAACTCTTTCCTGCCCAGTCCTCCGTCGCTTCGTCATGCATGGTATATAAATGTTCATCCACTATAGGAGTGAAATGTCCAATAACGGGCATTTTTGGGACAGTAGAATTCACATACAATTGATCATCCGTAGAATTGTCCCAATCAAAATAGTTATACCATAATGGTTCTAATATATCACGAAAAGCATAATCAACAGATCCTTCAAACAGTCTCATATCTTCATTCCAATAAGAAAGAAATTGTGACCCAGCCTGGGGCCAATAGCCCAACGAACCTTCGGTTTCATTATTGCTAACTCTTATCATTCCAAAGGAAGCATGAATTTTTCCATTGAGATCCAATGCTATGCATCCATAGGAAGGAATATAGCACGTATCATTATAATCTTCGGGATATAGATAATAACTGACAGGGGTTTCGAAAAATTTGATACTTTCCCATGTATCGCCATTATCACGTGATCTTAACACATAACTATCATAACCAAAGCGAATAAAAGAACATGCCACAATATCTCCCCGCACAGCAAAAGATATAGCATCGTTATAGGAGGCATGTTTATTCTCGTCTTGTCCTATCATTTCAGTAACTGATTCTCCCTGAATATCCCATGTCTTACCGCCATCTTGTGTTCTGTAATAATATACAAAACAGGTTGTATTGGGCGTTGGATCAGGACTTTGCACCGGTGCCATAATATGGATATATTGATGGTCGGGTCCGCTGGTGGTCATACGCGCCCATGCCATAACATAGCCGGTCGCATCAGAAGTTCCTTCGGGATAGGGAACGACGGTCATATTCCATTCGCCTTCTCCTTTGGTTTCGCGGGTTAATAATACGAGACCGTTTAAAATTTGCATGCCGTTATACTCGTAAGTGTCGGCACTTCGCGCCAGGACAACTTCGCCATGTTTGCCCCACTGTGCATACGAGGACCAATACAATGGTATTCCGCCAATTCTATTTTCCTGAGTTGCCTCATCGTTGATATTCCAACTCCAAGTCAATCCTCCATCCGTTGAATAGGAATAGGCGACGCCTCTCAACGGAGTGCCGCTCCCTTCAAATGGCTCACAATCCTCATTTGTCCATGTACATCCGATAAAACCATCGTCATGCACCGCTGCCATCGGGTAAACAGATCCTTGAGACTGACGGTCATAACCTTTTGAGACACCTGCAGATTTCCATCCGCCGGCATCAACAAGGGTCCCGTGCGAATTTACCGGTAATATTCCCGAGTTGAAAATTCCCAAATCACATTCATCACCTACGTACGAAATGTGCATTTTTTGGGTTGAAAGTTTCTCTTGTGCCATCGCCGGCATCATCAAGCCTGCGAGCATCATACATAATAAAAATTTCTTCATTTCTAATACATTTTTAATTTAACAAAATTTATTTTTTATGGGTGCAAAGATAGAAAAAATAATTGAGAATTGAGAGTTGAAAATTGAAAATTAATTTTTTTTCAAATCTCTTCCGATATCCTTTCTAAAATAAATGCCCTCGAAGTGGATATTTTCCACTTGTTTGTAGCATGTTTCCATTGCTTGTTCGAGTGTTGGCGCTAAGGCTGTTACGGCGATTACGCGTCCGCCGGCGGTGATGGTTTTTCCTTGTTCGTTGTGGTTGGTTCCGGCGTGGAAGAGTAAGACGTCGTCGCTGTTTTCGTTTCCTGTAATCTCTTTACCCTTTTGATAATCATCGGGATAGCCTCTGGATACTAACATCACCGAGACGGCGGCGTCGGCACTGATTTCGACGTTAGCGTTGTCAAGTTTTCCCTGTGCGGTTGCTAATAACAACTCCACAAAGTCCGACTTTATGCGCGGGATGACCGATTCTGTCTCCGGGTCGCCCATGCGGACGTTGTATTCAATCACGTAGGGGTCGCCTTTTACGTTCATCAAGCCGAAGAAGATGAATCCTTTGTACGGGATATTTTCCTGTTGCAAGCCGTGGATGGTCGGTTCGATAATCTGTCGTTTCACCTTCTCCATGAACGTTTTATCGGCAAAGGGGACGGGAGATACCGAGCCCATTCCACCGGTATTAGGTCCTGTGTCGCCCTCTCCGATGCGTTTATAATCTTTCGCTTCGGGGAGTAAAACGTAGTTTTTCCCATCCGTAAGGACAAAAACGGAGAGTTCGATGCCTTCCAGAAATTCCTCAATGACGACTTTGCTGCCGGCAGCGCCGAATTTTCCATCCAGCATGGCGGATAATTCTGCTTCCGCCGCCTGCAAGTCGGACAGGATGACAACGCCTTTCCCCGCCGCCAAGCCGTCGGCTTTTAAGACGTAGGGCGGCGACAGCGTCTGCAAAAACTTTCGCCCTTCTTCCTGCAAATCCGACGTAAACGACTGATACTCAGCTGTAGGGATGCTGTATCGCCGCATAAACGCTTTGGCAAAGTCTTTGCTGCTTTCCAAGCATGCGCCGTTTTTTTGAGGTCCGACAAAGGCGACAGGGCGCAGGTCGGCGTCGGAAGCGAAAAAGTCGCCCAAGCCGGCTGCCAAAGGCGCTTCGGGTCCCACGACGACCATCGTTATGTGATGCGCTATGACAAAATCTTTGATTTCGCCGAAGTTGGCGATGTTCAACGGCACATTTTCACCGGTCGCATGCGTCCCTGCGTTGCCGGGCGCAATGTACAATTTTGTTATTTTCGGGCTTTGGGCTATCTTCCACGCCAAGGCGTGTTCCCGTCCGCCGGAACCTAATAGTAGTATGTTCATTTTGCAAAGGTACGACTTTTTTGAGATTTGAGATTTGAGATTTGAGATATGAGATGTGAGACACAAGACTTTCTCTGTGAAACTCCGTGTTCTCCGTGTCTCTGTGCTGAGTTTTATATTTCATGATTTTAAAACCTTATTTTACAATGGTTCCCTCACATACTCACTACCCCCCATCTCTTACGGTCTTAATTCTCCTCCCGTCGCTTTCTCCACGCACTCCCAGAGCAGTTCTGCCGCCTTGTCCCATGTGTAGCATTGTTGGCGTTGGTGTCCTTTTTCTATCAATGTTTTCCGTAATGTTTCGTTGGTGGCGATTTGTCGCATGGCTTGTGTGATGCTTTTCGGGCAGAAAGGGTCTATCAGCATGGCGGCGTCGCCGGCGACTTCGGGCATGGAGGTGATGTCGGAGGTGATGACCGGCACGCCGGCTTGAAACGCCTCCACGATGGGTATTCCGAATCCTTCAAAGTAGGAGACGTAGGTGAGTGCCAGTGCTGCGCCGAGCGTTGTCCGCAGTTGGTCGGGCGTGAGGCTTCCGGTGAAAATCACCTGATCGCGGTGTTTCATCGCCTCGTAAGTTTTTTTCATCTCTTCGCCATGCCATCGTTGGTTGCCGACGATGACCAACTTTTCCTGCGCTTCGGGATATTCGTCGCGATAGGCGTCGAAAGCGACAAAGAGCGTCTTCAGATTTTTGCGCGGACGCAAGGCGCCTATATATATATAATAAGGTATGCCGCCCGTCAACTTTTCACGAACAGCGACGACTTCTTCCCGGGTGAGCGGAAGATAAAATTCGTTGACGCCATTGCATGTAACGTCAATCTTTTCATTTTCAACGCCGTAGCATTTGACGAGGTCTTGTTTGGAGTAGTGGGAGACGGTGGCGATGCGTTTCGCCTTGCGGGCATAAAGCGGGAAATAACGTCTGTAAAACTGTCTTTCCACCCATGTTATGTCCTGAGGATAGTGTTCAAAGTTCAAATCGTGAATGACTGCCACCGAAGGTGTCTTCGTGCGTAACGACAAAAAGCCGTCGGGCGACAGAAAGAGGTCGGGCTTATGCTTTTTCAGCACTCGAACCATGCTGATTTCCAACCAAATATATTGTAAGACGGGATGACGTGTCGGCGGAGACAAAACCACCGGTGTTACGTTGTCGGAGAAGATAAATTCGTCGTCAAAAGCCCGGTCAAAGACAAAAACAAATTGATGTTCAGGGTGATTGCGCGTAATCCGTTTTAAGGTTTCATAAGAGAACCAGCCGATTCCTTCGAGCCGGTTTTTCAGTAAAAGGCGGGTGTTGACAACTATTTTCAAGTTCAAATATTTTTTGCAAAGGTAGGAAAAAAAAACATCAGTGTTCTTTGACGGCAGTTTTTTCCTCCAGCAACGCCACATTTTCCACATGATGGGTATGGGGGAACATGTCGAAAGGTTGGAGTTTGGTGATGTTGTAAAACTCTTTCATCAGCGCCAGGTCGCGGGCTTGAGTAGCGGGATTGCAACTAACGTAAACGATGCGCGCGGGACGGATTTTGATGATTTGTTCCACTACCTTGTCGGACATTCCGGCGCGCGGCGGGTCGGTGATGATGACATCGGGCTTGTCGTTGTGCAGGACAAAGTCGGACGTCAATACTTTTGCCATGTCGCCGGCGTAAAAGACGGTGTTGGTAATGTTATTCCACTCCGAGTTGATGCGGGCGTCTTTGACGGCATCTTCAATGTATTCTATTCCAACGACTTTCCGAGCCTTGTCGGCGACGAAGTTGGCGATGGTGCCTGTTCCCGTGTAGAGGTCGTAAACGACTTCATCGCCGGTTAGCGCCGCAAAATCGCGCACCACGTTGTACAACTTCAAGACCTGGTCGTGATTGGTTTGATAAAACGACGTCGGACCAACTCTGAACTTCAGTTTTCCCATCTCTTCTACGATGTAATCCTGCGTTTTGTAAGCGTGGAAAGTGAGGTCGGAATAGATGTCGTTGGTCTTTTCGTTGATGGCATAGACCAAAGAGGTCAGGTGCGGAAATTGTTGCAAGATAAAATCCAACATCGTTTCGCGTTGCATGCGGTCTTCGTAGCCGAAAATCATCATCACCATCCACTGCGAAGATACTGTATTGCGAATCAGTACATTACGGAGAAATCCCTCCTTTTTCCGCTGGTCGTAAAAGGTCAGTCCCGCTGCTACAGCGTAGGATTTCAAAGCCAGGCGGATGGCGTTGGAGGGTTCTTCCTGTAAGTAACATTTTTCGATATCCAGGATTCTGTCCCACAAGCCGGGCAGATGGAAGCCCAAGCCCCTCCCGTCCTCACTCCTCTCGGAACGGGCTATGTTATCATCTTTTTCTTTACATCTGTGAGAATCAGTGTTATCCGTGTCATCTGTGTTCTTTTCACACAGCATGGAAGGAGGGGCTTGAGGGTTTAGTAGCCATCTTCTGTTATTGAAACTGTATTCCAACTTATTGCGGTAGAAAAAGATTTTGTCGGAGGCGATAATCGGCTCGATACGCGGAATGTCGAGATGACCGATGCGCACGAGGTTATCTTCGACCTGTTGCTGTTTGTAGCGACATTGTTCGTCGTAGTTCATATTTTGCCATTTGCAGCCTCCGCATATTCCGAAATGGGCGCACGGCGGCTCTGTGCGCTTGTCCGAATGGCGGTGAAAACGGATGGCGACGCCTTCGGCAAATGCTCTCTTGCTCTTTGTAATCCGAACGTCAACCACATCGCCCGGCACCACAAACGGAACAAAAATGACCTTGTTATCATGCCGTCCCACAGCCTTCCCGTCGGAACTAATACCGGTGATTTCTAATGATTCTAATGGAGGAAAAGTCCTTTTCATGAGCGATTTTTATTTGTTCGACAAAGGTACGATTTTTTTTCGAAAAAAAATCGTACCTTTGCCTGCCTTATGAAACACATCTTTTTATTACTCACAACGGCGCTCATTTTCGCCGGCACGCTCGGTGCGCAGCGCGACATCTCGAAAGAGGCGCTTGGCACTTCGATAATAGACTTTCGCTATACGTTGCAGGTTCCGGCACAAGATATGGCGGAGCGTTTTGGCGTCAACTCCGCAGTGGGTGCGGGTTTTCTGTACAAGACCAAGAGCAACTGGCTCATTGGCATAGAGTTGAACTATATGTTCAGCCAAAATATCAAAAACAGTGATTCTTTATTATGGGACTTGGAGGTACACCCCGGCGAGTTCATCATCAGCAACTCGGGCGGAAGCTCGGAAGTCCGGCTACACGAGCGCGGAATGAATGGCTTTGTGAAGTTCGGAAAACTCTTTTCCATCCTGTCGCCTAATCCCAATTCCGGATTTTTTGTTACGGTGGGAGCGGGCTATCTGGGTTATAAAATCAGAATTGACAACGTGGCAAGCAAAGCGCTCATCTTCGCCGACAATGCCGACGGATACAACGACTATCTCAAAGGTTATGACCGGCTTACGGGCGGCTTCGCCCTTTCGGAAAATGTCGGATACATGCTCTTCAGCAACTCGCGCTTGTTGAATTTCTACGTCGCCGCCGACTTCATGCAGGGTTTTACCAAAAACAAACGCATATACGACTTCGACCGTCGCGCCTACACCGACCAAAACACCCGCCATGACTTCCTCTACGGCTTCCGCGTCGGATGGATTTTTGCGCTCTATCAACGTCCTCCAAAGGATTTCTATTACGATTAAAAATCCGTATCATGTTGTTTCTCTACACCCTACCTATTCGACTCTTTGCTTTGGGAATAAGCATCGCCGCCCTATTTCACCGCAAAGCCCGACTGTGGAAAAACGGACGAAGAGAGTGGCGGAAAAATCTGAAACAGAACATCCCATCCAATCAACAGATCATCTGGTTTCACTGCGCCTCCTTAGGCGAATTTGAACAGGGACGACCCATCATGGAGGCAATCCAAAAAGAAAATCCCGATGTTTTCCTGCTGATTACCTTTTTCTCCCCTTCGGGTTACGAAATCCGGAAGAACACTCCCATCGCCGGACATGTCTGCTACCTGCCATTAGACACGATGAAAAATGCCCGCGACTTTTTGAACATCGTGCGTCCCAAGATGGCGTTTTTCGTGAAATATGAGTTTTGGTTTCACTACCTCGATGCGCTGCAAAAGGCTGATATTCCGACATATTTCATCTCGTCTTCGTTTCGTCCGAACCAATATTTCTTCAACCGGACAGGACGCTGGACACATCCCTATCTTCGGAAAATCACCCACTTCTTCGTCCAAAATCAACTTTCAAAAACTCTGTTGGAAAGCATCGGCGTTACCCGTGTAACCGTCAGCGGCGACACCCGTTTCGACCGCACGGCAAAACTCGCCGAACACCCGCAGCCACTCCCGCTGATAGAACAGTTTAAAGGGAAAAACCGTCTGTTAGTCGGCGGAAGTACTTGGCAACCGGAAGAACTTTTACTGCACGCTTTGTTGAGAGAGGATATTCCCGATTTGAAAATCATCATCGCCCCGCACGACATCTCGGAAGCCCACATCCAAGCCATCGAAAACCGCTTTGCGGGACATTGTCTGCGCTTTTCCCGCGCCAACGCCGAAAATATCACCCAAACCGACATCCTGCTTATTGACAGCATCGGGCTGCTCAACAAAATCTATTACCATGCCGACATCGCCTTAATCGGCGGCGCTTTCGGGTCGGGACTGCACAACATCCTCGAAGCGCTGACGTATGGTGTCCCCGTCTTCTTCGGTCCGAAAACCAAAAAGTTCCCCGAAGCCCAACAATCCATCGCCGCCGGATGCGGATTCCAAATTGCCGACGAAACGACATTCGTCAACGAAGTCAAAAATTTGTTAGCATCTCCGGAAAAATTACAGGATTGCAGTAGAAAAAGTCGCGATTTTATCACAAACAATGCGGGGGCGACGGAGATAATTATCAGAGCAGACGCATTAAAACTTTGAGGGAATTTTTCCGTATCTTTGCACTTTTAAATCAATAATAAATAGAATATCAAATGAAAAAAGTAATTGTAATCACAGCAACAGTCATTATGGCAATGACTTCGTATTCAAGCAGATTGAATGCACAAACAGTTTCATCCGACAACAAGATTTTAGTTGTCTATTATTCGTGGAGTAGCAACGGGAACACCCGTTATATGGCGCAGCAGATACAGAAGGCTACCGGAGCCGATATCTTCGAGATAGTTCCTGTTCATGCTTATCCCGATGACTATAAGGAGTGTGTTGAACAAGCAAAAATTGAAATCAACAACAAACACAAACCCGACATCAAGGGAACGGTGGAAAATTTCGACGCTTACAATATTATTATTGTGGGTTCGCCTAATTGGTGTAATACGATCGCTCCGCCCGTTGCAACTTTCTTGGCGAACTATGACTTTAAAGGGAAAACCATTATGCCCTTTATGACCCACGGAAGTACGCGTCTGGGAAATGCGGTAAATGACATTGAAGCGTTGTGTCCGAACGCCACTGTTACAAGCGGATTGCCTATCCGTGGCGAAAATGTCCGCGATGAATCTACGTCAAGCGATATTGCCAAGTGGCTGAGCGATAACGGAGCGAACTGATAATAGCGCTATAAACTATGTACAGTTCGCAAAATAAACACTTTACAACAATGAAAAAAGTAACAACAATTTTGACAGTATTAACTGTCTTGGTAATGTGCTCTTGCGGAAAAAACCAAGAGTATGAAAGTTTATCTGCCGACATGGCGACAGCAACGGAGATGGCAGTGGAAGAAACATCACTGCAAATGACCGAGCCGCAAACCGATAAGACGAAAACGATAGAGCGAAAAGTCGTCAAAGAAGGCGATATAAGTTTTAAAACGGCAGACGTCAATAAGACAAAGTCCTTGATTGTGAAAACGGTACAGGGACTAAACGGCTACATCGCCAAAGACAATGCGTACGACTATTCCGATCGGCTTGAACACTATCTGATAATCCGTGTCCCCGCCGATAAATTCGATTTACTGTTGGCAAATATCTCAGAAAACGTGGAAAAATTCGACAGTAAAAATATTGATGTGGTGGATGTAACGGAGGAATACATTGACATGCAGGCGCGAATAAAGACCAAAAAAGAACTCCAAAACAGATACGTAGAACTTCTAAAACGTGCAGCCACGATAGATGAAATTCTCAGGATAGAACGGGAAATCGGAAACCTGCAAACAGAGATTGAATCCATTGAAGGACGAATGAACTACCTGAAAGATAAAATAGCATTTAGCACATTAACAGTTACTTACTATCAGAAAGAGACATCTTCCTTCGGCTTTTTCTCGAAAGTCGCAGAAGCGCTCGAAAGCGGCTGGAGCGGGTTCTTGTGGTTTATCATCGGACTGTCGTATATGTGGGTTTTCATAGTGATTGCTGTTGGAACTATTTATTTGATTGTCAGACGAAAAAGAAAAAGAAAAAAAACCTTAATTCCAATTGTTATTACATTTTCATTGTTGTTGGGAACGGTTACGGCGCAAGACAACATGCCAAGCCGTGAACAAAGGATTTACGATTTGTCGCTTATTTGGCAAGAGATGAAATATAATTTTGTATATGCAGAACGCTTTCAACAAGTTAATATTGACACTCTGTATCTTGCCTATTTGCCGAAAGTAGAACAGGTAACGAACGAGTACGAATACTTTCGTGTATTAAACGCTTTTATGGCACATTTCAACGAAGGACATACACGTATTTATGCGACAGAACGTCCGGACACCCCTCCGCCTATAGAAGTTATCAATTTCGACGAAAAAATCATCGTAAGTAATATAGCAAAAGGTATGGCAGATAAAGTTCCGATTGGAAGTGAGATCATAAAAGTAAACCATATTCCTGTGCTTGATTTTTTAAAAGATTCCATATTTCCATATATTGCTGCCTCAAATTCGCATTGGAAATTTGACAAGTCGGTAAGCGAAATGCTTTACGGGCTTCCACAATCTACTGTAAAGATAACCGTAAAAACGCCGGAAGGGAAAGAAAATGAAGTAGAAATGACTCGCGGAACTAAGGAGGAGATGGTCCATACTACAACTTTCTCACCTATAAACATTAAAATAATAAATGAAGGTATCGGATATATCCATTTGGCTTCTTGCCTCTTGCAATATGTTGATGAAATAGATTCCGTTTTTCTCAGTTGGGCGCCCCAACTAAGAGACTGCAAAGGGCTGATTGTTGATATTCGTGGAAACAGAGGAGGTGGTAGTCGTGCATGGATGATGGTTGCAGCGCTACTTACCGAATCCATTAATAAAATGGGGGAAAATTATTCCAAAAAGCATGTTCCCGCTTATAAAAAGTGGGGAAAAAATAATCCTCCATATAAGGATTACTATCTTGGAACAGCATTAGAAGAAATAACGTTCCCTCCGATTGAAACCAACATCCCTGATTCATTACAGTTACATCAACCGTTAATAGTTATTTCAGGACCATGCGTTGCCTCTGCATCGGAAAGTTTTTTGGCATTGATGAAAGAAACGGGACGGGCAACAGTCATTGGTGAACCAAGCGTTGGAGTTTTAACGGAACCGATAACCGTTCCATTATCCGGCGGCAATCTTAATGCTCTGATTGCTATAATAAAGTATATAAATCCGGAAGGAACCGACTCAAATCTAACAGGAATCGTACCTGATATCGAGGTAAAAAGAGACTATGCAGCATACCTGAAAGGAAAAGACAATGTATTGGAACGAGCAATTGAAGAATTGCAATAACAGAAAACAACAATTCAAACCCAGCGGAATCCAGGAAAAAAATGAACATTCCGCTGGAAATAGAACTTGAAAGCCAGCGGAATCTATAGAAAAAACAACGATTCCGCTGGAAATAATTTTACAAAGCCAGCGGGATCAATAATTTTTCTTATCTTTGCAGCCAAATTAAAATCTATAGCAATGAATAATATTATTGGCAGAGAAAGAGAGCAATATCTTCTTAATGAGTATGTTGAATCCGGAAAGCCGGAGTTTATTGCAGTTTTTGGAAGGAGACGTGTCGGCAAAACTTTTCTCATTCGGGAATATTTTAATCGTCAATTTGCTTTTTATTTTTCGGGGGCGGACAACACAGAAAAACAGCAGCAACTCGAAAACTTCAACACTGCTTTGCAGCAATATGGGAAAGAGTACTATCCGGTGGCTACTTCCTGGTTTAAAGCATTCGGACAACTGATTCGTATGCTCGAAAAATCGCAAAAAAAAGGCAGGAAGGTTATTTTTATTGATGAATTGCCTTGGTTAGATACGCCGAGGTCGGATTTTGTTCAGGCGTTGGAATATTTTTGGAATACATGGGCGTCGGCAGAACCTGATATCATGCTGATAGTGTGCGGTTCTGCCACTTCGTGGATGTTAAACAAATTGATAAAAAATCGCGGTGGGTTACACAATCGCGTTACTCGGCAAATGCCGATAGAACCGTTTACACTGCAAGAATGTGAAGATTTTCTGAAACACCATAAAATTGTGTTAAGCCGCTATCAAATCGTTGAATGTTACATGATTATGGGCGGGATTCCCTATTATTTAGAGCAGTTGGAAAAATCGTCCGGTTTATCTCAAAATATTGATAATCTGTTTTTTAATGCAAAAGGCGTATTAAAGAAAGAGTTCACCAAACTCTATGCCTCGCTGTTTAAAAATTCCGACAGATACATAAAAATAGTTGAAGCGCTTGGAAAAAAACGCAAAGGACTGACCCGCGAAGAGATTATCACCGCCATCGAATTTTCCGATGGCGGCACCTTGACTAAAATGCTCGATGAACTCGAACAATGCGGCTTTATCCGCTCTTACAGCGCCTACGAAAAAAGAACGAAAGAACGTCTGTTTCAATTAGTTGACTTCTATTCGCTGTTTTATCTCAATTTTGTTAAAAACAATCGCCACGACGACGAACACTTTTGGACAAACCTCATTGACAATGCCAAACATCGGGCATGGAGCGGTTATGCCTTTGAGCAGGTATGTATGCAGCACACAAAACAAATTCGCCATAAATTGGGAATATCCGGCGTCGTAACTTACTCTGCATCATGGCGTAGTAAAAAATCAGACCCCGCCGCACAAGTTGATTTGCTCATTGACAGAAATGATGGCGTCATCAATTTGTGCGAAATGAAATACTCAAAAAACGAATTTACCATAGATAAAAAACAGGACGAATATTTGCGAAACAGAAAAGCCGCTTTTATCAACGAATCCCAAACCCGAAAAGCCGTACATACCACCATGATAACGACTTACGGCGTGAAACACAATGAATACTGGGGACACATCCAATCAGAAGTAACGATGGAGGATTTGTTTGTGAAAATGAGATAAAAAGCGCAGGAGTTGGCTCAAAAATCAAAATTAATTCTGTAAATATTTCAATAAATTCTTAACGAAGAATTTGGCTGCTTTTTTATTTTCACTACTATTTCCAAATCCAGTCCAATTGGTGACTTTATAGTCAAAAACTGCTAATAGTTGATTGTCTGAAATATCAACTTGCAATTCTCAATTATTTTTTATACCTTTGCACCCGTTTTTGCCTCAGAGGCTATTAAAAGTTTCATTGCTGATAATGAACGCCTTAGGGTTAACATAAAAGATATAAAATATTATGTTTGTTATTGTAGATATTGCGGGACAGCAGTTTAAAGTAGAAAAAGGGAAGAGTTATTTTGTTCATCGTTTGCCTCATGCAGCGGATGCGCAGGTCTCTTTCGACAAGGTTTTGTTACTGTACAACGAAAGCGATATTCGAGTCGGAGCGCCTTTGTTAGAAGGTATTTCCGTTGACGCTAAGGTACTTGAACATCTTAAAGGTGAGAAAGTTGTCGTTTTCAAGAAAAAAAGGAGAAAGGGGTACCGTGTGAAAAACGGACACCGTCAGTGCTTTACCAGAATTTTAGTGGAAGATATCGTTCTCGACACTTCTCCCAAGGAAAAAACAGCAGAAGAATAAGTTATTAATTTTAAAAAGATATAGTTATGGCACACAAGAAAGGTGTTGGAAGTTCAAATAACGGACGCGAATCGCACAGCAAGCGGTTGGGCGTGAAGATTTTCGGTGGACAGATCGTAAAAGCCGGAAATATTATCGTTAGGCAAAGAGGCACGGTACACAATCCGGGTCTCAACGTCGGCATGGGAAGAGATCATACGCTTTTTGCCCTGAGCGACGGCGTTGTCTCTTTCAGAAAGAAAGCCGACAACAGGTCTTATGTTAATGTGATGATTTAAAGATTGATTTTCATCATTTTGTAATTTTATTGGGAAAGGACGTCTATGCGGCGTCCTTTTTTATTTTTATTTTTATTTATTCAATTGATAATCAACACTATGAAACTATGACAAAAACAATGTTGCTAACGACAAAACATAAATCTATAGAGCGACTATTTGACAAAAATTTCTAAAAATGATTAGGGTGTCGCATTGTCGAAGTCAGGAAAGGTAACCGCCGAGCAATATAAAAAAGTCGCCGAATACCAGATGCAGACTGTGCTGAAGTGTAATTAACCGAGGCTAAAAATTACTTTGCATACGCCACCGCCCGTGTTTCGCGGATGACGGTGATTTTGATTTGTCCGGGGTAGATCATTTCGTCCTGTATCTTTTTCGAGAGGTCGAAGGATATTTGGGTGATTTGGTCGTCGGAGACTTGTTCGGCGCCCACGATGACGCGCAGTTCGCGTCCGGCTTGGATGGCAAAGGTCTTGACGACGCCCGGATGTTCCTGCGCTAATTGTTCTAACTTGTTCAGACGCTGGATGTAGGCTTCGACGATTTCGCGTCGTGCACCAGGACGTGCGCCTGAGATGGCGTCGCAGATTTGGATGATGGGGGAGAGCAGCGTCTCCATCTCCATCTCTTCGTGGTGGGCGCCGATGGCGTTGCAGATGTCGGGTTTTTCTTTGCACTGCTCGGCTATCTTGGCACCGAGGAGGGCGTGCGGGAGATCGGATTCGTTCTCTGCCACTTTTCCGATGTCGTGCAATAGACCGGCGCGTCTGGCTTTTTTGGCGTTCAGTCCGAGTTCGGTAGCCATGGTGCCGCACAGGCGTGCAACCTCTTTGGAGTGGCTCAGCAGGTTTTGTCCGTAGGAGGAGCGGTATTTCATTTTTCCTATCAGGGCGACTAAGTCCACATGCAGTCCGTGGACGCCGAGGTCAATGCAGGTGCGTTTTCCGATTTCGACCATCTCCTGCTCTATCTGTTTTTGCGTTTTCGCCACCACTTCTTCGATACGGGCGGGGTGGATCCGTCCGTCGGCAACTAAGCGGTGCAGCGACAGGCGTGCCACTTCGCGACGTATCGGGTCGAACGACGAGAGGATGATGGCGTCCGGCGTATCGTCAATGATGAGTTCGACGCCTGTCAGCGACTCCAACGTGCGGATGTTGCGTCCTTCGCGTCCGATGATACGACCTTTGACTTCGTCGTTTTCGATGTTAAAGACCGACACGGTATTTTCGACGGCTTGTTCCGATGCTGTGCGTTGCATGGTTTCGATGAGCATCTTTTTGGCGTCGTTGTTGACGGTGAGTTTGGCTTCTTCCATCATGTCTTTGATGTATGCCATTGCTTCGCCTTTGGCTTCGTCTTTGATGCTGGTTATCAACTGGTCGCGTGCCTGTTCGACGGTCATGCCCGAGATGTCTTCCAGCACTTTGCGTTGCACGGCTTCTGCTTTTTCGAGTTCGTCTGCCTTTTTTTGCAGTTGTGTCTCTTTTTGCTCTATTTGCGTTTTTCTTTGGGCAAACTCGTTCATTTTCTGGGAGACTTCCTGTTGTTTTTGGGAGAACTCTTGCTGTTTGGCGTTCAGCGCGCTTTCTTTCTGTCGGAGGCGGTTTTCTTCACTTTGGAAATGGCGGTTTTTCTCGGATGCCACTCGCTCGTGTTCGGATTTCATTTGCAGATATTTTTCCTTTATCTGCAGTTCTTTCTCTTTTCTGATGACTTCGGCTTTGTCTTCAGCCTCTTTGATGATTTGATGGCTTTTCCCGATTGAGGCTTTTTTGGCAACCATCGCGCCAACGAAATATCCCACAACCAATGTGGCTATTCCGACGATAACAATTAGTATTAAATTATCCATAAAAAAGTTTTTTTAGGGAAGTCGTGAAAAGCAAGAAAAAAACCCGCACATCAGTATCGGAGTATGCGTAAACTCCAGAAAGCACGTTTTGAGGCTCTGAACGTTTCTAAATTCCGCTGTTGAAAAGTCCTATGGAACAGGATGCGGCCTTTTATACACGTCCGGAAGGCACTCCGTATAATTATTAAAAATTGATGAGTTTACCAACTGCTTATGAGTGTGCGGGTATATTTTTTGTCAAAGAACGTTACAAATTTTATTCAAGCGCTTCGTCAAGGGTTTTCTCTATTGTCAACAACTGTCCGGCTAAAAGAGTTTCGATATTTTGTTGTGTCTCAACTTTTTTCTGCGCCAACGACTCCGATACATATTGTAAGGCAACCATCGCCAGCAAGTCTTGCTTGTCCTGAAAGGCGAAACTATCGGCATATCGCTTCATCTGAACTTCAATATGACGAACCGCATCCTCAAAAGTTCCTTTCTCTTCCGGCTTTACAGACAATCTGTAAGGACGGTCGGCAATGGTAAACTGTATTGTAATCGTCGTTGGCTCCATCCGGGTTATTATTGTTTAAACAGGTATGACCTTTATTGTAAAAGCGCAAGGCATTTGTCAATCTCCCGCATCAAATCGTCTATTTTTTGCTTTGCTTTTTCGCTTCCGTTGTTATTTGTTGTTATATCTATATTTTTAATTTGTTCGTACTCTCTTATCAAAGTTTCTCTATCTTCCAAAGTCTTCGACAGAACCGCAATCCGCTCCGAAAGCGCTCTGTTCTCGTCTTGCAAGGAGTTTAAACGTTCCTTTATACTCCTGATCTTCAACTCGATCCTACTGACAACATCTGTTAATTCCATAAAACTTTTGCCGTAGATAACTTTTGTGCAAAGATACAACTTTTTTTGAAATAGATGGGGGAATTAAAAAAAAGTGTACCTTTGCAGCGTTGAAATTGTAAATACAATGTTATGTCACACCTCCCCCGCTCTATCCACATCGAAGATTTTTTCTACGACCTGACTCCCGAAAAAATCGCATATCACCCTTTATATCAAAGAGATGGCTCAAAGTTATTGATTTACAAAGACGGGAAGATATCCGAAGACATTTTTAAAAACGTCGCCGGTTACTTTCCGCCGAATAGTCAGATTGTTTTCAACGAGACCAAGGTTTTTCAGGCGCGGTTGCCGTTTCGGAAACTTTCGGGCGCTGCCATTGAGATATTTTGCTTGGAGCCGGTGGCGCCTCATGCCGACATTGAGCGGGCGTTTGCGCAGCAGGAGAGTTGCGTCTGGCGCTGCATCGTGGGAAACGCCAAAAAGTGGAAATCCGGAAAAACCGAATGGACAGGAAACGAAAACAGTGACCTACAGTTGTTTGCAGAGTTATTGGAACGCGAAGAGGAGACGTTCCTAATCCGTTTTTCGTGGACGCCGGCGACCGCCTCTTTCTCGGAAGTCGTCGAACAGTGCGGACACGTTCCTCTGCCGCCCTACATCCACCGGAAGGAGGAAACCGAAGACAAGACCGCGTATCAAACAATCTATGCCCGCGAGGAAGGCTCGGTGGCGGCGCCCACCGCCGGACTGCACTTCACCAAAGAGGTCTTGAACGCACTGCAACAGCAAGATATAGAACTGCTTAAACTCACCCTGCACACCGGCGCCGGCACTTTCAAACCGGTCTCATCCGAAACGCTGGGCGACCACGTCATGCACACCGAGAAGATGCAGATTTCTAAGCAAACCATTCAGCAACTACGCCATGCGTCTCAAAATATGCGTATTGCGGTGGGGACGACGACCGTACGGACGTTGGAAAGCCTCTACTGGTTTGGCGTCAAACTGCTGCTGCATCCCGAAACGGAATATTTTTTCATTGACCAATGGGAAGTTTACGACGAACTCGCAAAAAGCGATATTACTGTAAACCAATCTCTTGACGCCGTCTTAAACTATATGGACGGCAAAGCCATCAACCAACTGTACGGTTCTACCAAACTCATCATCACGCCGGACTACCGTATCCGAATGGCTGACGTCCTGATTACCAACTTCCACCAGCCGCAAAGCACGCTCTTGCTCTTGGTGGCTGCGTTCATCGGCGAGGCGTGGAAAGATATCTATCAATATGCGCTGGCGCACGATTTCCGGTTTTTGAGTTATGGCGATGCTTGTTTGATTTTTGGGGATGTATAGAAAAAATATCGTATTTTTGCAAAACTGTAACTTTTTTCAGAAATTGACGACTAATATATCATAGAATTTAATTTAATACCTGTACTTATATGAAAGAATTTTTTAGAACTTTTCTTGCCGTTATTCTGGCTATGGTGGTCATGAATATCCTGGCGTTTTTCATGTGTATCTTCCTCCTTGCCTCTTTGGCGACGTTTCAAACCTCAAAACTCATTGTGCAAGACAACAGCGTTTTGACGATTACCTTAGAAGACCCGATTATTGACCGGTCAACGCCCAAAAAATACACGTTTGACTGGTTAGCGGGCGCTTTTTCCTTGGATAAAAATCTCGGACTGCGAGAAGTTACGGAAGCCATCCGCGACGCCGCCGAAAATCCGAAGATAAAAGGCATCAATTTAGAATTGACAAGCGCTGTTCCGACCTCAATCTCGCTGCTCGAAGAAGTGCGGACGGCGTTAGAAAAATTTAAAGAATCGGGCAAGTTCGTCTATGCCTACAGCAGCAGCGGATATTCGCAAAAAGGATATTATATCGCCTCCGTTGCCGATAAGGTCTATCTCAGTCCGGTCGGAGATATTGATTTTAAAGGACTTTGCTATTCGATACCGTTTTTTAAAGATTTCTTCGACAAATACAACATCGAGATGCAGATCATCCGGCACGGCAAATACAAAAGCGCCGTCGAGCCTTATATGTCCAACAAGATGAGCGACGAGAACCGCGAGCAAATCTCCTCCTACGTCAACTCCACGTGGGACAACATCCTGCTCCCCATCTCCGTCTCCCGTAACATCTCCGTAGAAGACCTGAACAACTACGCCGACGAACTCGCCGTTACCAACGCCAAACAAGCCCAAAAACTCAATTTCGTGGACGGTATTATCTATCAGGACGAATACTACGCCCTGCTCAAAGAGATGGCAGGCGTTAGTCCCGACAAAAAATTACGCCAGGTTGAATTAGAAAAATATGATGTGGACGACTCCAACAAGAAATATTTAGAAAAAGAGGGTCATATCGCCATCATCTACGCTCAAGGCGACATCATTGAAGGGAAAAGTACTCAGAGTTCTATGGGCAATGAGAGCATCTGCGCAGCGTTGCGCGACGCCCGTGAAGATAAAAAGGTGAAAGCGATTGTTTTCCGCGTCAACTCGCCGGGCGGAAGCGCGTTGGCGTCGGAGTTTATCCTGCGTGAACTGAAACTCACCGTCAAAGAAAAACCGGTCGTCGTCTCAATGGGAACCTACGCAGCATCAGGCGGTTACTACATCTCCTGTGCCGCCGACTATATCTTCGCCGACCCTACCACGCTCACCGGTTCCATCGGCGTCTTCGGCATGGTGCCATGTTTCCAAAAACTGCTGCAAAACGACCTGAAAATCAACTTCGAAAGCGTGAAAACCAATAAAAACGCCGACTACTTGACAACCGTTGTCGAGTCGCTCTCCCCCTACCAGGTTACCGTGATACAGAACTCAATAGAAGAGATCTACGACACTTTCATCTCGCACGTCGCCGAAGGACGCAACATGACCAAAGAACAAGTAGATGCCATCGCACAAGGACGCGTCTGGACAGGAAGCGAAGCCGTGGATATCGGATTGGTGGACGAACTCGGAAACTTGGAAGACGCTATCGCCTTCACCGCCCAACGAGCCGGACTCAACCAATACAAAATCAAAGAGTTCCCACGTCAAAAAGACTTCTTCGAAGAACTGATGGAAAACTTCTCCGACATGGCAAGCGTCAAACTCTTTAAACACAATCAGATATCTCCATTCCTCGAAGCGATGGAAAAAGCGGCTACCATGCAAGGCGTTCAGGCACGGATGCCGTTTGAACTGATTGAAGGGGATTGAGCCAAAAGCACGCAGATGACGCAGATGACACGGATTTTCGCAGATAATAAATGTATATGTTTAATTATCAACAATATTAAAATCTGCGTTTATCTGTTAAATTTGCGTCATCTGCGTGCTAAAATACAGACACTTGGTGAACTTTTGTGATAAAAAATAAAATTAATTGATTATGAAAAAGAATAAAAAAATAAAGATTTTTTACGGTCTCAAAATCGCAAATCGCAAATCGCAAATCGCAACTCTCACTTTCCTCTGCATCTTCGCCCTCCCCCTATTTTCCCAGCAGAAAATCTCCAAAAAGGCGACGGAGTCGTACAAGAAAGCCGAGCAGGCGTTTTACCTTACCGACTACGACAAGGCGGAGACACTCTGCCGACAGGCGTTGAAACAGAACGCCGACTTTGTCAAAGTCTATCTGCTCTTAGCGGATGTTTACATTCAAAAAGAGGATAAAAGCAACGCCGCGGCGACCTTACAGCAACTGATGGCGCGTAACATCCCCGTCGCGCCTTACGTCTATCTGCTTGGCGCAAAGTTGGAACAGGAATCGGGGCAGTACGGCAGGATGAAACCCTATTTAGAGCGCTACGAAGCCCATCCCGACAGTGAAGATTACGACGGACAGGCGTTCGACCTGTTGAAAAAAAGTCACGAATACGCCATCCGGGCATTGCAGAATCCGGTTGACTTCATCCTCGAAAATCTTGGCGCAGCCATCAACACCGACAACGACGAATACCTCCCTTGTCTGACGGCTGACGGGAAAACCATGATTTTCACGCGACGCCTGCCCGACGAAACCGCTTACATGTCAAACTACGAACAGGAAGATTTTTTCATTTCATTTTGGGAAGACGAGCAATGGACGGAAGCCATGCCCATAGGAGCGCCTATCAACACCAGATACAACGAAGGCGCCGGCACCATCTCCGCCAACGGACGCATCCTGATCTTTACCGCCTGCGCCGGCGTAGGGAAAGAGTACGGCGCCGGACGTAGCGGATATGGCAGTTGCGACCTCTTCGCAGCCGTCAAAGATGGCGATAAGTGGAGTGTTCCGCAAAATCTGGGACAGCCCATCAACACCGCACAGTGGGAAAGCATGCCCTCGCTCTCGGCTGACGGGCGCTCGCTCTATTTCATCCGTGGCGACAGGACAAAACCCAACTCCGGCGACATCTACGTCAGCCACCTGCACGACAACCGCTGGGGAACGCCACAAAAACTTCCCAACAACGTCAACTCGCAAGGCAGAGAACACTCCGTCTTCATCCATCCCAACGGACACACGCTCTACTTCTCCAGCAACGGACACCCCGGAATGGGTGGCTTCGACATCTTCGTAACCGAAAAAATCAACGACTCCCTCTGGAGCGACCCCGTAAACCTCGGCTACCCCATCAACACCCACGGCGACGAAAACTCCATCATGGTGTCGGGTGACGGCATATACGCCTACTTCGCCGCCAACCACGAAGACGGATACGGAAAAATGGACATCTACCGCTTTGAACTGCCGCAACAACTCCGTCCCGAACCGATAACAACATTCCCGCAAACAATAACATCCGAAGAGAAAGATCCATTTCCGGAAAAAATAGAAACCGGAGTCTCGTTCATCATGCACAACATCTTCTTCGACTTCGACAAGTCAGACCTCCAGCCGGAATCCCAAACGGAACTCGCCAAACTCATAGACTTCCTCTGGAGAAACCCGACCGTCGCCATCGAAATAGAAGGTCATACCGACGATCAGGGTGATGACCTCCATAACGTCAAACTCTCCGAATCCCGCGCAGAATCAGTCATGAACTATCTGATTACCAATGGAATAGACCAAAAACGACTGTCATCAAAAGGCTACGGCTCCGCCAAACCCATCCAATCAAACGACACCGAAGATGGACGCGCCGCCAACCGGCGGACGGAGTGTCGAATCGTGGAACCATGAGAGTATGGAACACGGATAAAATAATTTATTGTTTTTTCAAAAAAAAGTCGTACCTTTGCACCCCTGTTTTTTGACGTATTGAAGCCCGGGTGGTGAAATTGGTAGACACGCTACTTTGAGGGGGTAGTGCCGGAAACGGCGTGCAGGTTCGACTCTTGTCCCGGGCACTTTTTTGTGCCGACATTCTGATTTAATGCCCGAATGGCGGAATTGGTAGACGCGCTACATTCAGGGTGTAGTATTCGCAAGGATGTGCAAGTTCGAGTCTTGTTTCGGGCACTTATGGCAACAATGATAGATATAACGTTACCGGATGGGTCGGTACGGCAGTACGCTGCCGGAGTTACCGCGATGGACGTGGCGCTCAGCATCAGCGAGGGCTTAGCCCGTAATGTGCTGGCTGCCAAAGCCAACGACGACGTCATAGACGCTACCCGTCCGCTGAACGCCGACTGCCGACTGCAACTGCTTACGTGGAACGACGACGACGGCAAACACGCTTTCTGGCACTCGTCGGCGCATCTGATGGCGGCAGCCATCGAACAACTGTATCCGGGCGCCAAGTTCGGCATCGGTCCCGCCGTCGAAAACGGATTCTACTACGACATTGACTTCGGCGACCACAAAATCAGTTCGGAAGATTTCCCCGCCATCGAAAAGCAGATGGAAGAATTGGCGCGCCAAAAACTCACCTTCGCCCGTCGCGACGTCTCCAAAGCCGAAGCGCTGGACTTTTTCACTAAAAAGGGCGACCAGTATAAATTAGAACTGATTTCGGAATTAGAAGACGGAACCATCTCGCTCTATACCACCGGCATCTTCACCGACTTATGCCGCGGTCCGCACATCCCCGACACCAGTTTCATCAAAGCCATCAAGTTGACCGCCACGTCGGGCGTTTACTGGCGCGGCGACGACTCCCGCGAACAGTTGGTGCGCATATACGGCATCACTTTCCCCAAAAAGAAAGAGTTGGACGACTATTTGGTGATGCTCGAAGAAGCCAAAAAGCGCGACCACCGCAAAATCGGAAAAGAGATGGAACTCTTCACTTTCAGCCATCAGGTAGGCATGGGATTGCCTTTGTGGTTGCCAAAAGGAGCCGCCCTGCGGGAAAAATTGGAAAATTACCTCAAAAAAGTACAACGGGAAGCCGGTTATAAACAAGTCATTACGCCGCACATCGGCAATGTGAACCTCTATAAAACATCCGGACACTACGAAAAATACGGCAAGGACAGTTTCCAGCCCATCAGCACGCCGGTCGAGGGCGAACAGTATTTCCTCAAACCGATGAACTGTCCGCACCACTGCGAAATCTTTAACGAGCGTCCGCACTCTTACAAAGAGTTGCCGTTGCGCCTGGCGGAGTTCGGGACGGTGTACCGCTACGAACAGAGCGGCGAACTGCACGGACTGACGCGTGTGCGCGGTTTCACACAAGACGACGCACACATCTTCTGCACACCCGACCAAGTAAAAGACGAGTTTAAGTCGGTGATTGACATCGTGTTAAAAATCTTCAAAGCAATGAAATTTGAAGACTACACCTGCCAAATCTCACTGCGCGACCCCAACAACAGACAAAAATATATCGGCAGCGACGAAAATTGGGAAAAAGCCGAAAAAGCCATCATAGAAGTCGCCGAAGAGCGCAACCTGAAAACCGTTGTAGAATACGGCGAGGCGGCGTTCTACGGTCCGAAGATGGACTTCATGGTACGCGACGCCATCGGACGCAAATGGCAGTTAGGCACGATACAGGTGGACTATAACCTGCCGGAGCGTTTCGACCTCGAATATATCGGCGCCGACAACCAAAAACACCGTCCGGTGATGATTCACCGCGCCCCGTTCGGCTCGATGGAACGTTTCGTCGCCGTCTTGATTGAGCATTGCGCAGGGAAATTTCCGCTCTGGCTGACGCCCGAACAGGTTGTTATTCTGCCGATTAGCGAAAAATACAACGACTACGCAGAAAAAGTGTTGCAAGTGATGGAAAATGCCGAAATTCGCGCCCAAATTGACGACAGGAACGAAAAAACCGGAAAGAAAATCAGAGACGCCGAAATGAAACGTATCCCCTACATGATTGTCGTAGGCGAAAAAGAAGAAGCCGACAACACCGTCTCGGTCAGAAAACAAGGCGAGGGCGACTTGGGAAGCATGACGGCGCAAGCATTTATAGAGAAGATAAACAATGAAATAGATCAGATGATCAACGAGTAAATAAAGAGAATATTAATTAACAAAGAAAAAATTTGGATAACAGACATTTTACACCGTCCAATAATTACAGACCGGGAGGAGGCTACGGCAGACGTACTCCACCGCGAAGAGAAGAGTTGCATAAGATAAACCACCGCATTACAGCATACGTTGTACGAGTGGTAGGAGAGGGGATGGAGCCGCAGATATGTTCTTTGAAAGAAGCGTTGCAAATGGCAGACAGCATGAATTTAGATTTGGTTGAGATTTCGCCCGAATCCAATCCACCCGTTTGTAAAATCTTGGACTACAAGAAGTTCCTGTACGAACAGAAACGTAAACAGAAAGAGATAAAAGCCCACTCCGCTAAAGTAGTGGTGAAAGAAATCCGCATGGGACCAAACACCGATGAACACGATTTTCAATTCAAACTGAAACATGCCATCAACTTTTTGCAAGAGGGCTATAAAGTAAAAATAGAGGTGTTTTTCAAAGGAAGAACCATCGTTTATAAAGACCAGGGTGAGATAAAACTGTTACAGTTCGCACAAGATTTGGCAGACCACGGAAAAGTAGAAAACCTGCCGAAACTCGAAGGAAAAAGGATGGTCATGATGATTTCACCAAAGAAAAAATAGAGATTACATAGATATATTATTAATTCATTTAAAATTATTTAGAATGCCTAAAATGAAGTCGAAAGCCTCAGCGAAAAAAAGATTTACGCTGACAGGCACAGGCAAAATTAAGAGAAGACATGCGTATAAAAGCCACATTTTGACGAAAAAGTCGAATAAGCGCAAACGCAACCTCGGTTACGTAACCATCGTTGACAAAGCCGATGTGGGGAATGTAAAACAAATGTTGAATCTGTAAACTAAATTAAATTATTGTTTAACTTGCGGTTAGCCGGCCAAGCCTCCGAATGGGCGGAGCGCTAACCCAAAAAATTGTAAAATTATGCCAAGATCAGTAAACGCAGTAGCATCAAGAAATAGAAGAAGAAAGCTACTCAAAGCAGTAAAAGGACAGTATGGTCGTAGAAAAAACGTCTGGACGGTTGCTAAAAACGCATACGAAAAAGGTCAACAGTATGCGTACCGCGACAGACGAGCGAAGAAGAGAAATTTCAGAGGATTGTGGATAGCGCGTATCAACGCCGGCGCCAGACAGTACGGCATGTCGTACTCCCAATTCATGGGTAACATTCACAAGGCAGGCATCGAAATCAACCGAAAAGCCTTAGCCGACCTCGCACTCAACAACCCCGACGCTTTCAAAGCAATCGTGGAGAAGATAAGTTCGTAGTTATCTGCAAACTATTTGAACACAGATGACACAGATTTAACTGATATACACAGATAAAAATCTGTGTATATTGGTGTTATTTGTGTTCTTTAATCTTTTCCTTTTTCGCAATTTTATTGCATCGGAACTTCCCTAACATAATTTGCCACTTTTTTGACCACAAAGATACAAAAAATGGTTGAATTATACAGGGATTGTTGATATTATTCCATTGATTGTTAATAACTTATGACATTTTAAGGAACGACTACATAAAATCTTTTTCAAAAGCCCCAAAATCAACAAATAAATTTATTTTAGAATTACCACAATTTGATTACTTTCATTTTTTATTGTGTGATAATAAGAATCAAAAACGACAGGCATTGCTTCGTCAATAAGACGGTCATCTTTATATAACGGAAATCTAAAGTACGTAGCCAAATAGAAATATCCAAAAGCCCAGTTCTCTCGTAGATTTACCGGCACTAACCTATATATCATGGGATTATTGACTGCAACATTTTTTACCACAGGAGTCCATCCTATGGTTCCAATGATTTTTATCTTATACGAGTCATTTGTTTTTTCCGGAAACAAAGAAGATAAATCTTTTAATAATAATTCGGTTCTAAAATCATTATACCTTTTTTGGTCTGATAAAGCATTGCCATAAGAAAAAGAAAACACAAAAAAACACCAAATTAAAGCAATAGAAGGAATTGAAAATATTTTTTTTAGTGAGAAACCAATATCAACACATAAAATTGCAATAAACACGCCAATAGCATACATTCCTCTCGGTCCAAAGAATGGGGCTTCCAGTATCAAATAGGATCCGAAAGTGGAAATAAATAGAAGTACCAAGAAAATTGATGACAAAAAAAACGAAAGAATTTTATTTATTTTTGAAAACAATATTGTTTTTATGTAAAATATTATAATAACTGCCAATAATAATGCTTTCCAATGCATATTAAAGTCCTTGTTAACATATTGAAAATATTTTCCTGCGTTTTGTAAAAAAACAGGAATTATATTCCCAAAACTTGGCATGTTGGTTGATACATAATTAGGGATGGTAATCGGCTGCATAAATAACCATCGAAACATGATTATTGCTACACAATAACTAAGTAAAGAGACCCCTAAGAAAATAAAATTATTTTTTATTGTGATTTTTTTATGATTCATATTCGTGAAAAAAATATAAACGACCATCATAATAAAAATACCTGATGCCGCTTGATAAGTCATGGTCATTACTAAGGTTGAGGCTATGCAAACGAGAGAATATAACCATGTTTTTTTGTGCATAAAAAGAAAAGGGAAAATGCCTGCAAGAATTGATAGTGCCATATATGGGGCATCAAATTTATATGAAAAACATTCCAAGAAATACGGAGACAGCCCAAGCGGTAAACTTGCTATTAATAGAAATTTATTGGTTTTCTTGCAGATGACCCTCACTAATATAAACCCCGCTAACGCTAAAAAAACACAGGCTACCAACTGGGGTAAGGGAGAAATATCCGTCACATGCTCAGAAGTATGCAAAAAATAACTTACGAACTTGGAAATATGTCGGGAAAAAACCCCAGCCACATCATTTCCTTCAATGGCTCTACGCAAATCGTCATTGTAAGAAAAATTTACGCGAATGATACTAATTATTGCTAAAAAATATATGATAAACAAAAAAGAAACAGAAGAAAAAAAATCTTTCTTGTTCATATTGATTTTTAATGTGTTTGATGAAAAAAAACCGTTTATTTTTTCGATAATATCCATGTTATTACTATTTAAATTTTATTTTTGCAAAATTACATATAAAAAGTAAAAAACAAAGTTTTAAATTTTCATATCTCCATTTTCAACAAAAAAACCGTACCTTTGCCGAAATAAAAATCGCTATCTTATTGATGAAAAAATTTTGCTTGATATTGTGTGTTGTTTTTGCTATCTCCTGCCAAGAAGTTATTGAGGAGATAAAAAGACCGGAAAATGATTTGTCCGGTACCGATTTCATCTATTTGAAAAACAATCGTTTTGAGTTGAGAGAGGAGAAATTTTTCCCTGTAATGTTAAATTATATTGTTTCGTGCCGGAATATTGATGGCGAATTTCTACTTTCGCCTCACATTGATTATGAGGAAGTTGGTGTTTTTGAATCCAATACCAAAGAGGAGATTGCACATCAGTTAAGCGGACATTTTCAATTAATTAAAGAGATGGGATTCAACACGATACGGCTCTGTTTCGACCGTGTCAGTCAAAATGACAGCAGTTATGTGTATTACACCGACGGGGAAAAATTTTTCATCAATACCGATTACGAACAAATTTTGAACGGGTTGGAAACGCTTGTTAACATCGCCGGCGAAAAAGATTTAAAAATCATGCTATTGGTTGCGCCTCCATGGAGATGTAAAAGTTTGGAAGATTTTACTATTCGGATTTTTGAGAAATTTAAAGACAATCCGGTAATTTTCGCATACGATTTAATGAACGAACCCCTGTATTTCGATAAAATAGAGGGTAAAAAAAATATCTACCGTGTGGCTTCTTATTGGCAAAAAATGGTATATGACTATGCTCCCAATCAACTTTTCACCATTGGATTTTCCGAACCGATAGAAGTATTCAATTGGGATCCGGCGTTGCTCCCCGTTGATTTTGTGGCTTTTCACACCTATCATCCCTTGCGTGTAAAAAGTGAAATTTACTGGTACAGTTCTTATGTGGGCAAACCTTGGATGATAGGCGAAACGTCCTTACCCGCCGACAATGATTCCATCTCGTATGACGACCAAGCAAACTTCATGCGCGAAGTATATCAACATGTCGTGGATTGCGGCGGCGCCGGATTCGGTTGGTGGGATTTTCAAGAAGCAGTACATGGAAATTTTGAGGCGCAGTTTACCGGCATCCTCAATCACGAAGGCACAACAACAACCCAAGACGGGAGATATACTATCGTTGGAACTGTAAAACCGGCAGCGCACTTTCTGCCGGAGTTAGCCAACTATCAACCACAGGAAAAAACACGCCCCATCAACTATTTCAACATGTTGGGCTATAATAATTATCTTATTAAAGGGCAGATTGTAAACAAAAAAACGAAACAACCCATCGAAGGCGCCGTCATTCGTGGATGGACGCAGTATTGGCATATCGGCGTAAACACCTATTCCGATGAAAACGGCTTCTTCGCCCTCTACAGCAACGAAGAAATGGTGCGTTTTTCCATATCTGCGCCCTTGATGCAATATCTCAGATTCAATAAAAAATTAGAATACAGCCAGGTGGTTGAGGGCGATTTCGACAGGAACAATCTGCCTGAGCAACATTTGGAGTATCAACAAATGTGCTATAAACCACTCCTTAAAGCTTCGGCAACATCGGTGTTCGATTTCGAACCGGAAAAATTTAATCAGGCGAAGTTTGAGGCGGAGATGGGGGTGATCAAATTAAAAAAAATGAATTAAAGAAACCATGAATAGAGACAAAACAAGGCTTGATTATTTAGATATTTTAAAAGCATTAGCTATTTTCTTTGTAATCATATATCATTTTAACAGCATTTCGGAAAATTTCTTGGAAAACAGCAGTTTTCCCATATATTTTAACTTTTATGTAAAAACAATTTTCAGCGTTTGCGTGCCAATGTTCTTTTTTATCAATGGGGCATTGTTGTTGAACAGAAAAGAATTAGATATTAAAGCACATACCTTTAATTGCTTGAAAATATTCGGATTAGTCGTAATCTGGACATTTATTACAATAGCGCTTTTAACTTACATGTGGACTGATTTTCACAGTATTAGAGATTTTTTAAACAATCTGTTCACAAAAGAAAATTTATTAGCGTTTGTCGAATTAAAAAGAGCATGGAATAATCATTTATGGTTTTTAATTGCATTATTTATCATTTATATTTTTTACCCTCTTATTTATATTGCGTTCAAAAATAATAAAAGGGTTTTTTATTTTTTCTTTATTGTTACCATGATATTTGTTTTTCTAAATACTTTTGTTGGCGACACCGTCTCCGTTGTAAAATATTTTAATGGCAATTTCCGTAATTATCATGGTTACAACTATGGATATGACTATAACCCGTTTCAACATATTTATGGCTTTGGGCTTGGATATTTTATGCTTGGCGGGATTTTATTTGAAAAGAAAGAAAAATTATTTTCAAATAAATTGAAAATATTTGCAATTCCGATTATGTTAATTTCGACAACATGTATGTTCTATTGGGGCTACATCATGTCGAAAGGACATGGATGGATTTGGGATGTTTGCTTTAGTGGATATAATACCGTTTTTACCTTGATTAATGTGGTTTGTTTATTTATAATATTTTTGAATTATCGGGTAAAATCTTTTATTGGGAAGTTCATTAGTCTTATCGGGCGACATTCGTTAGGCATATATTTAATACATATTCCTGTCGGGACTCTATTTATGGGTTATTTTTGGAATCGTTGGGCGATAAAATCATTATTGTTAAATATTTTATTTGGAGTTGTCATTTTAATTACCAGTTTTTTGATTTCGCTTCTTATTAGTAAGATACCATATTTGAAAAAAATCATAACTATATGAAAATCGTAAAAATATTACCCCCCTATCTTATTATAGCAATACTGTTTATTGTCAGTGGCGATATTTTCAACACCGTTGAAACATTTTCATTTTGTAGCGCTCAAGCGTCTGCGTCTTTTTCAACAATCATAACCTCTTACTTTAATATCACCTCAGTTTTTTGCCTTTATTCGTTCATTATTTTACTCTTTTATTTGTTAGTCGGAGTATTAAACCAAAAATTGGCTCAAATTTTAGCGTCCATTTTATTTTCAATCTTGATATTATTGGAAATCGGACTGTTTATTTATAGCCAACAAACCGGAGTCTTAATGGGAAAGGAATTGATTATAAGACCAATTTCCGAAACCTTGGTTACAATACGAAATTCATCCAATATTACCATTGATGTAATTCTAATTATTGTTGTAACAACATGTTTTATAGTTTTTCCTTTCTTGTTACGAAAAGTAAAAAAATTTAATACCCTTCGTTTTTTGACGGCAGGCGTCGCAATCATCGGAATACTATCAGTTTGCGCCCTATTCTACCAAAGAGATGAAAACCGAACAATAAACAACTACGTGGAATCAAAATCCTTTCACTTTTTTTCTGTTATAACAAGCGATTTAACCGATGGATCCGAAACAGAACTTTATGAACAAGGCGACATATTCATTACTGACGAGAAAGGACGCAGGATAGAAAAAAATGAAACCCTGTTAAAAGATTATCTCGCGTTATATCCTAACCGCACGATTTCGGATTTGGATTACCCGATGGAACGCCCTGCTTCCGAAATACCTGATGTGCTTTCGCCATATTTTGAAAAAACCGAAAAACCACCGAATATCGTCATCGTCATTGTCGAAAGTTTGGGCAGTTACTTTATGGGAGAAAAAGGAAAAAATGTCAATTTTACTCCATTTTTAGATTCATTGGCAAATGTTGGGTTATATTGGAAAAATTGTTTGAGCACCACTCCAAGAACTTTTGGTGTTGTACCATCTGTCATAGGTTCTGTTCCACATGGGATAAAAGGATTTCAGTTCGGAATCATGCCCAAACATCATTCCCTGTTCTCAATATTAAAAAACGACGATTATTCAACAAACTTTTTCCATGGCGGAGATCCGAGTTTTGATAGTATGTTAGATTTTTTGACTATTCAGGAACCGGATCATATTGACAATTTCATACCGCAATTGAGAAGTTATCAAAAAGACAAGCAAGCCAATTACTGGGCGCTTTATGACCATGTCTTATTCGATGAAAATTTCAAATATTTAGAAAAAATTCCACTCTCAAAACCAAAAGCGAATGTATATCTAACATTAACTACTCATGATGCATTTAATATCAGGGATAAAAAATTAAATGAACGCTATAAAACCAAAGCAGAAAGAATATTTTCAAAATTGGATTTAAACCGGAAAAATTATTTTTTACCGATAAAAGATATCATAACAGGATTTATATACATAGACGATTGCATGAGAGATTTCATACATAACTACTCAAAACGACCGGATTTTGAAAATACGATATTTGTTATTACAGGCGATCATTCTTATGGCATTCATAAAAACAATTTAGCCCATTATTCTGTTCCTTTAATAATATGGTCGCCCTTACTAAAAACCCATCAAAACTTTCCTAATACCGTTTCACATTTGGCAATTACGCCATCGGTTGTATCCTTTTTACAGAACAATTATGATTTAAATGTACCGGAAAAACTTTCTTGGTGTAGCGACGGCTTGGATACTTCTTCCGTTTTCAATCCGTCCGAGAAAGTTTTATTTTTAAGTTATGAAAGAAAAGTAAATGCGATGGTTTATGATCAATATTTCTTTGAAGATAAAACAGAGTGGTACAACCAAAGATTACATAAAATCGATGAAAACCTGGATTTAGAGCAGATTTATGATTCGACCCTCATAGCAGATATTCATTCTAAATTTAATGTATTAAAGTATATCAATGATTATGTTTACCATAATGATAAACTTATTCAAAACGATAACCATTCCGATAACGCATACAAAATAATTAAAGGCTATAAAAATGAAGACACCATAATATGTAAAACACCCGACACGATTCCATCAATACATGGGATAAATGAATTTGACATTTTGCCTGTTCAAAAAATTGACGGCAAATACAATAAAATCAAAATTAAATTAATGGCAGATATAATCATCAACGATTTTGTATATCAGGATCAACAGATGAACCTGAACTTTATTTGTTCAGGAAAAGATTATAAATACGCCTCCAAAGAAAATATCACAAAATATATTGCAGATGATGTTGTTTGCGGTAAAAAATATGACTTGTTGATTGAGAAAGAAATTGATGTGCAAAATATTGAAAAATTATCCGTACATGTTTGTGTAACCACCAATGACAATGATTCTAATTGGAAACCGGATAAGAAAATCACTATTTCAAATATTCGGGTATTAATTTGGGGGAAATAAAAATTCTTTTTAATATGATAAAAATAAAAAATTCTTTCTCTTGGCTGATTGTCTTTACGTTTTTGTGTGCTTCTTTCCCATCATGTAAGAAAGATTCGGACAGTAACGAAGACATACATGTAACAAAAATAACGTTAAATGTTAATAAATATCAACTTGCACCTGATGAAACGATAATATTAATTGCCAATGTGCAACCCGACAATGCCACCAATGTAAATGTTACATGGACAAGCAGTAATCCAAATGTGGCTACGGTAACCGACAATGGTTTAGTATCTGCCATTACAGAAGGCAATGCAATAATTACTGTTACTACCGAAGACGGCAATAAAATGGCAAGTTGTGATGTAATAGTTAATTCTATATTGCGCATTGTACAGTGGTGCGATCCTCAATTAGGATTTCAAGTCAATTATCAAACCGGACTCGCACAACAAAGAAGAGCCGTTGAACTAATCAACGAAATAGTACCCGATGCATTGTTAATTGCCGGTGATATGGTGCATTTCCCTGATAATGACAATTACATTAATGCGTTTTTAAATATTGTCGCCCAAGTTGATAAGTCTATACCTGTATTGTTCACTCCGGGCAATCATGACGTATGCACACCTGTAACAGCGGAAAGTCTCCAGCGTTATCGTTCTTTTTTCGGCGATGATTTACAAACGATGGAACGTAAAGGATATTCGATAATTTCTGCTAATTCAATACTGTTATTTGGACCGGAAGAAGTACCGGAAGAAGAACGCAGCCATCATACCTCCAGAGTAAAGGACGCATTGCAAAATGCAAAAAGCAAACACCAACCAATAATAGCAATGACTCATTATCCGCCTTTTCGTGTGCAAGAGCATTATGATATCCGCGAATTGTTTTTTGAAAATGGAACATTCGTTTGGCTTTCAGGACATTGGCATATACCTTGGCGATACACATATTATCATCCCGGCGGTGTTATGGAAGTATTGGTTGGCGAATCAACAAGCGCCAATAGTGATGATTTCCCTTTAGGATTCAGATTATTAACGATCTATCCCGATTGCAGTTTTGACTGGGAATTTATTCCCCTATATTAATAAAACATCCTTATGTGCATACGCCAAATATAATAACAATGACACTTTTTTCTAAACAACATCGTCCGTACAAAACAACAATTTTTTTTCTGTTCACCCTCTCCGGATTAATGATTTTCTCTTGCAAAAGCAAGAATAGCGGCGATCATATCAAAGATGGTGATAAAAACAATTATCCGAACTATTTCATCGCCCACGCCGGCGGAACCATTGACGGAATAAAATATACCAACAGTCTCGAAGCGTTGGATTTGTCATATAGCAAAGGCTGTAAATTATTTGAACTCGACCTGGTGCTGACCACAGACGGAAAAATTATTGCCCAACACGACCCGCCCGGAATAACAGAAGAAGAATTTATGGCTCAACCCATTGCAGGGAAATATACTCCAATGAATATGGATTCTATAAATTGTTGGTTTCAAAATCACCCGGACGCCATCTTGGTAACCGATAAAATAAATGACCCTCAAAAAATCTATGACGAATTTCTGTTTCGGGACAGAGTCATCATGGAACTGTTTTCTTGGGATGCCATTGATAAAGCTAATGAATTGGGAATAAAGCCAATGGTGTCTGAAAACTTGATTTTCGGAACTTCGGAAATTGAACAAATTTTAGACGATAAAAAAATAGAATACATCTGCATGAGCCGTTATTATCATATTTCCGGAAATGAAGATTTGCTTAGACGTTTGAAAAAGAAAGGAATTAAAAATTACGTTTTCCACTTGGAACTGCCACTGCCCATACCCGAACCATCTGCCGAACAATATGTCTGGGACTATGAAATGGACTTTTGCTACGGCATGTATGCCAATGATTTGGGTTTATTAGATTCGTTGCTCAATGAACAAAGGTAAACAAAAAAACGCTATCTTTGCAAAAATTTAAAAATAACGTAATTAGTTCAAACAGTAATGGTTTTTAGCAGTATTCTCTTTATACTTTATTTTCTGCCGGCGTTTTTGCTGGCTTACTATTTAGTTCCGAAAAAACTGAAAAATGTTGTCATACTGCTGTTCAGCATCGTTTTTTACAGTTGGGGCGGACCGCGCTTTATCTTCGTGATACTCGGCTCCACTTTCCTTGATTTTCATTTGGTGAAATGGATGTCCCAAGCAAAAGAACAGCGACATCGAAGAATATTGCTTGCCCTATCGGTTGTTATCAACCTGGGCTTGCTCTGCTATTTCAAATATTCCAACTTCTTTATCGAAAACGTCAACGCCGTATTGTCATTGATGGGCGTGCAGCATCTGCATTGGACGAAATTGGTGTTGCCCATCGGAATTTCATTTTACACCTTCGAGACCATTACCTACGTGATGGACGTTTACCGGAGAGTGCACAAACCCTTAGATAATTTCTGGAACTACCAACTCTACATCATCTTCTTTCCCAAGTTGATAGCAGGACCTATCATCCGTTATCACGACCTCGCTGACCAGATTGAAGACCGCTCGAAAAATGAAACTTTGGACAATGTGCTTACCGGTTTCTACCGCTTCGCCATCGGACTTGCGAAGAAAGTGCTGATAGCCAATCAAATGGGCTTGTATGCCGATTCCGTCTTCGCCTTAAACTATGCCGACTTGGGAACCTATACGGCATGGATGGGCATTTTAGCCTACACCTTTCAAATCTATTTCGACTTTTCGGGCTATTCGGATATGGCGATCGGAATTGCCCGGATGGTGGGTTTCAAGTTTCCCGAAAATTTCAACAATCCGTACATCTCGCGAAGCATCACCGAGTTTTGGCGACGCTGGCACATTTCGCTCGGCGCATGGATGCGGAACTATCTCTACATCCCGTTAGGCGGAAACCGCGTGGCGACGCAACGCAGGCTCTACCTCAATCTGTGGTTGGTCTTTTTAGCCTCCGGATTGTGGCATGGCGCTTCGTGGAGTTTTGTGCTTTGGGGAGCCTACCACGGACTCTTCTTGGTTTTAGAAAGAGGATTTTTGTTGAAAGTTTACGAAAAAATCGGAAAGATACCCGGCACACTCCTCACCTTCTTCTTTGTGGTGATAGGGTGGATATTTTTCAGAATAGAAAACATATCCGACGCCTTTGTCTTTCTGAAACGGCTGTTTGTCTTTGAAGGAGACGGCTCAACACTGATTGATTCCGAGTTTTATTGCTATTTAATCATCGCCGTCGCTTTCTCGTTCATCACCTGTTTCAAAACCGGAAAAAAATGGCAGGACGCCGTTTATTTCGACAGTTACACCAATAAAAAACATGTTACGGTCTTCGCCTTAACGCTCGTTTTGCTCATTTTATCTGTCAGTTCCATCGCCGCTTTCGGGTTTAACCCTTTCATTTACTTTAGATTTTGAAGTCTGATATAATAATTGTATCTCCCTGCTGCTCATATTTTCCAAAGTGCGAATCAAGGCAGAGTTATCGTTATGCATTTGGGTAAGCCGTTCTCTGAGAAAAAGCACCTCGTTCTCTATTTGATTTGTATCTAATACTACTACTGACTTGCATTACGTAATAAATTTTTAGTATCTTTGCCTAACTTTTTTTTAGTAAAATTTGTTTCAAAGTTAAATAAAAAATCGAATAGTTAAACAACAAATAAAAATTAAAAAATTTAGACATGAAGAAAGTATTTATTTTGATAGCGTTATTCGCTATCGCAGCAGGCGCAAATGCGCAGTTAAAGGTAATATCGGGCGGCAAGGTCGGAATAGGGACAAACAATCCCTTTGAGAAATTGCAGATAGGGGATATCTGGACATTCCACAACGGAGGAACGAAATACATAGGACGGAACGTAACCTATACCTCGGCGGGAGATAAAAGAATTGAAAACGGATATTCCTCCCAAATTCGTTTTGAAAACGAAAATGGAAATCTTACTTTAGCAACCGCAGGATATGGCTTAGCGGGTTCTTCGCTTAATATCACCGGAAAAAACCTCACATTGGATGCGACTGGAAATGTAGGCATCGGAATTACCAACCCCTCTCACAAGTTAGACGTCAAAGGTTCTGTCCGCATTAGCGATTGGACTGATATTCTTATTGATTGGAATAATACAGGAGGTATTCCCCAGATATATCCTTCGGCTACATGGTATTTAAATTTGGGAAAATCTGATAAACGAATCGGATTCATCTATCTATGGAATACCAATAGTATTGATTATGGATCTGTTTCCGACGAGAGATCCAAAGAGAATATCAGGCGTTTAGATAGTCCAATTGAAAAAATTAAAAAAATATCTGCGTATAATTATAATTTTAAAAAGGAATTTCTTCCAGATGAGGCTGTCTCATAAGTCTGGCAGCCTCTTTTTTTGTGCATATTTATTGTATAATTTTTTTCAAAAAAGTTTGTATATTTGCAGAAAGTTTTGTACCTTTGTGCCTGATAATCAAAC
>Ga0099364_10001591_pt1 | contig 37070 bp, 38 predicted proteins | sample TergutTh196P3_FD_73070 | JGI IMG/M metagenome (GOLD analysis project Ga0099364, IMG submission 73070) | Microcerotermes parvus P3 segment gut microbial communities from Pointe-Noire, Republic of the Congo - Th196 P3 | ecosystem: Host-associated > Arthropoda: Insects > Digestive system > Gut ... | reverse complement strand
CTGCGTCTTAATTCTTTTTTTCTCATGGGTAATTGTTCAGGGAAAAGCCGTTATGGTCAGCCAGCCCATAACGGCTGTTGAGGCAAGAAATCTCCCTCATGATTCATGGGTAGTATTATCAGGAAATATTGTTAATATGCTGCCGGGCGGAAAAAATTATACATTCCGGGATTCTGTGGGAGCAGGCTCTTTGGGAGTGAACTCCCTTGGTGAAATAATTGTTGAGATTGGCGCTAAACACTGGCGGGGCTTATCCGTTGGTGTTTCTGACAGTGTTGTAATTTACGGCGAGGTGAAAATAAACAGAGGTCTGGTCTCCATTAAAGCCCACGCAATCTCCGGCACAGGCAGAACAAATACATGGCCGGGGCAAGCTGTCTTTATCAATCGGCCTATTACGGTTGCAGAAGCAGTAACTTTACCGCATGATTCATTTGTTATATTACATGGAAATATTATAAATTCACATGCAAGAAACAATAATTATACTTTCCGCGATTCTTTGGGAACAAGTTCCTTGGGAGTAAACTCCCTGGGAGAAATTACTGTTGAGATTGGCAGTAAGCACTGGCGGGGACTGTCTGTCGGCGTTTCCGATAGAGTTGAGATTTTTGGTGAAGTAAAAAACAATAAAGGTCTTGTTACAATTAAGGTTCATGCCATAAGAATATTACAGGGAAACTAGCAGAAAAATTGCCGAATACTATAAACGAAGAGAAAGATATACTAATGCTGTAGGTCTTCAAACACGGTTATCCTCATTGGGCTTAAGCCGCCGCCAGTTCCTGGCACAGTCCGCACGAAAAAGTATTCAGGGAAATGATAGTCTTTATTGTACACTACTTCGTAAGCCGCAAAATAAGGTGATTCGTGGGGGCGAATATCCTGCATATACCATTCAAGTGACGAGTAAAGTTGGTTTATTGTTAATGGGACAAGTTTCCAGTTGTCTAGAAACTCAATAAACTCCTCAAGTTGAACAAGCCTCTCTGAAGTTACAGGACAACCGTCAATTTCGGTAATTTCCGGATTCTTATTAGGAAAGACCGTAATAGTAAGCGGTGGACCCCATATAGGCGGATTATTCGAGTGTTCCACTGTGTAACAGTAGTGTTCTAAACCTAAGTTTTCCCAAGCGGATTTGTTTTCCTGAAATTCCGCGAAAAAGGCTTCAAACTCAAACCCGCCGTTCTGTTTGTTGTCTTCGTTTGGACAAGCAATAGAAAGAACGGAAAAAGCGGCAATCACTATCATTATTTTTCTCATATTACGGCCTTTTATATCCTTTTATCATAAACTGTTTTGACCCAAAAAGACACCCTATAATGGATGTGGGAACTATCCCCTCACGTATACCCGGAAACATTACAGCCTCTTCTTCTATTTCTATATATTAACATGGCTATAAACGATCTTGGTCCTGTACTTATAGAGTTGCAGAAAACCACAACACACATACAATGGCGTCCCCAATCAACCGGTGATTGGCTAAATCTGCTTCCATTGACCGATATTAACGGACACTCCATTGAAATGCGTCAAAACGCCGGATATGTACAATGGCGCGTTAAAGGCGCGACTCCCGAAGACACCTGGAAAGACCTTTATTTAGTCTCAAAAGGCGATCAAGGCAATCCGGGTAAACAGGGACTTGCAGGACAGTCTGCCAGAATTAGTACTGAGTCTACAGCAGTGTATCATGATCCTTTAACAAATGCCACACCGATTGTCAATATTGATACTGCTGGTAACGATTTACAGCGTGTCTTTCAGTTCCGTTTTGAGTTCGCTGATCCTGTTCGCATTCGCAACGAACACGATACTAATCCAGAAGCTCACCAGTTCTTACTCGAAGCCATAAAAAAGGCTCAATTAGCCGGACAGCAATGGCTCGAAGCTGTCCCAAATAAATCATCGTTACCGAAGCCTGAGACATTAGCCGCAGGTGTTAATTATCTTTGTTATGTCCGTAGTGATATAACTCCGGCTAACAACGGAACTTGGCAAAAAAGAGCCAACGGTACAGACTGGGAAAAATTCAGCGATGCTTCCGATTTCGTTCGTCCTGATACGCTCAAAACTGTCGTAAACGCCATAGCTCCGCAGTTTACTCCATCGTCTAGCTTGCTAACCATAATCAAAGGCACGGGGTTCGACGCTAACTCCGTAACCCTTCGGGCAGCCATTGCTAATCAGCCTGCAAGCCGCGCAATACCTTCGGGATCCACTCATGATTTTCATAATCTCTTTCAGACCATACGAAACAATCTCCGATGGCTCACTGAGCGTTTTCAAGAGGATACAACACATGCAAACACTGCGGTAAAGCTTGCCACTGCACATACCCTCCAAGTCAATTTAGGTGTTAACACCGCCGCTTCTTTCAATGGTTCTGCCAATGTACATAATATCGGAGTCTCTGGTACTCTTCCAGTCGAACGTGGTGGAACTAGCATGACTCAAAATCCTTCCATGCTCATAGATTTAGCTTCGACCACTGCCGCAAATGTTTTTCAGCAGTCACCCCGCCCTGGCGTCACTGGTATGTTACCATTAGCGCATGGAGGTCTTGGCAGTTCCATATCCCAAAATACCTCAGCCCGTGCATTGCATATCGCAGCAAACGGAACCGCAGCCTTAGCAGGAACCCTGCCCATCGAAGCTGGTGGTACAAACGCCACTACCGCAACAGCAGCCCGAACCAATCTTGGAATAACTCTTACTAACCTTGGCGGAGCCCCTCTTGCAAGCCCTGCTTTTTCGGGAACCCCTACCTGTCCCACTCCCATTCTTGTTGTTTCACCCTTTGGAGGTTCGTCCACCGGAATTCTCCCCATCGAAGCCGGCGGCACAAACGCCTCTACTACTGACGACGCCCTCAACCAGCTAGGAGCCGCCCCTCTTGCAAGCCCCACCTTTTCGGGAACCCCTACAAGCCCCACTCCTGCATTACCTTAATCTTCATACCCGTCTATTTATTAATAACACCTAAAAAAGGATGGTTATTTATGTCTTTATATGATGACTGGGTTGTGAAAAACCCAAATGCCAACGAGAAACAAACTGCCAATGTTGAGTTTGTATTAAAATCTATTGATTCTATGCCAGCACCCGCAGTCCCCGCCGCTGCCAACCTTGGTGTCACTACCTCATCATTCGGACAGGCAATTGCTCATGGAAGTGCTCCGACTTTCGCCCGTTCTGACCATAGACACCCATTACCAGCAGCACCCACAGTTCCCGCCGCTGCAACGACTACTCCCGCCGCGTTAGGCACAGCGGCAGTAGGCACATCGGCAACTTATGCCCGAAGCGATCATGTTCACGCACTACCTTCAATCCCCGCTCCTGCCAACCTTGGTGTTACTACCGCATCATTTGGACAGGCACTTTCTAATGGAACTGCTCCGACTTTCGCCCGATCCGATCATAGACACCCATTACCAGCAGCACCCACTTTATCCAGCCTAGGAGCCGCCCCTCTTGCAAGCCCTGCTTTTTCGGGAACTCCTACCTGCCCCACGCCTGCATTACCTTAATCTTCATACCCGTCTATTTATTAATAACACCTAAAAAAGGATGGTTATTTATGTCTGTATATGATGACTGGAAAAAGCAAAACCCAACTGCCAATGATAAACAAACTGCCAATGTCGAGTTTGTATTAAAATCTATTGATGCTGCTAAGCCATCCCCTACAAGCAGCGGGGGTGCTATATTTCCAAGGACTGCCGCTACTACTACTGCGCAAGCACTAGCGATACCGGGGGCAAAGGCGGGGGATTATTTATTAAATGCGTTTACTGCCGGTCTTTCGTTATGCGGCGCTTTTATACAACCCGGTGAGATAGTAAGAATACCTGCCAGCGGCAATGCCGCCGTTACCGATATAGGCTCTATTGAAAGCCTAAGAGGTCAGCTTTTTAAGAGTCCTGCCTATGTTGGTGGCAATAATCCGCATAATTTACCTTTAGGCCTATACATGATTAATATATACGAAGGTGCCTGGCAACCTTCAGGGGCTTCCTATGACAATATAATGATATTGTCCCAAACAGACACAGGTCAAGGAGCATTATGGATTGACTTTTCATCTGGGCGTATGTGGACATGGAGCGGCAGTTGGAACATATCCATGCCTGATTCTGACAGAAGGAATAAATGGAAGCCGGTAGGTAATACCACCACTTATAACAACGCCACCATTTCTGCAGCAGGCTTGATGAGTTCAGCTGATAAAATCAAATTGAATGGTATAAACACGGTTAATACTGCGCTGAGTTCCAACTTTGTGATAGGCTCGGTTGTGAACGGCAATTTGCCTACGGGCGTGTATCAAGCGCACCCTAACGATTTTGCGTGTCTAGGGGGGAGTATTGGCGGCAGATCCCCTGCATTAGGGGAGCAAGTCAGCGTGTTTATTGTCACAGCATCTCAACCCATGCAGGTACACCCCAGCAGCGGGGTACTAAGTTCTTGTCGCTTCATAAGATTTCCATTATATGCAACGGGGGTTTAAATATATGTCTATTAATTGCAGAGAATCAATGGATAAAAATATCACTGATTATTTCAGTTTAGTTCACAATGTCAAATGCGATGATGTCAAAATAAAGTCATTTGATATGTTTCACAAAGATGGTGATGTCATTTCTTGTGATGTAATTTTAGATTTATATTTAAATGGAGAAGTAGTAGACTCACTCGAATGGCTACTTGCTTTACCAAAAGAAGCAGAAAATCTCGAAGATGCCAGGGGCTGTATTTATACTCTAATGGAGTTATTTTTATTAAAGCGTAAATGTCCCAAAGATTTATCTAAACATAAAATTTACACATCCTTGTCAGATGATTTCAAGGGTAAAATAAATTCATGCCTAAGCAACAAGGGTATTCTGCATTGCAAGGAAATCGACGACAAATTAGTATATGAGGAGGGAATAATCCATGATTAATATAGTCACTATAAGCAGAAGCCCCAAGTACAATGTGTACACAAAGTGGTTAACTAAGGGTTTGGTTTCCAGAAATACAAAGCCATTTAAGCTCTTTATTCTTACAGATCAAGAATTCGAGCTTGATTTGGATTTAGGCGACAATCAAGTGGAGTTTAAGCTCATTACTAATCCAGAGCATTTACACAACAATCGCTTGCTAATTCTGGATTATCTTGATTATATACCTGAACTAAAAGATCAATACGTTTATTTCATGGATTCGGACTGCCTAATTTATGACGCTCTCCCCGATTTGGGGCAGGACAGCGAGGATATTTGTGTAACCTACTTGAAAGGAGCCGAAGTCGAAGACAACGAGTATATGTTCACCAAGATTCCAGAGTTAATCAATAGATTTAGCGGAATTGACCCTTCTTTTAACGAAAAACTTAAAGATTTACTGGTTTTTAATTTTGGAGTTTACGGCTTTCATTTTGACAATAAAATGGAAAATATCTTCAAGGAAGCTAAAGAGCTATTTTTGCCCAATGATCCTTTCATTACTCACCCCCTTACCAATAGACCGTATTCTTCTGGCGAATTATTTATGATTTACGTCATATCTAAACATCAGAACGATCTTAAAATCAAATATATGAATTACCATCAGATTGACTTTAAGAAACGAAGGGTCAAAAATCCGATTATTTATCATTATGTGAGAACAAAGTACAATAATGACTTGCTTTTGGATTTATACAATTCCTTTGATGAAGGAAAACCTTTCGAGATAAGAAGAAAGCTTATAAACTCAAGATTCTGGGAGAGTGTAGGTGTTTCAGATTTTAAGGGGCATCGGGTTTTAACTTAAAGAAAGAGAATAATTATGAATAAACTAAAAACAGTCATCTCGTACATCTGGCAGTTACCGCAGCATTTGGCAGGGTTTGTGCTGATTCGGATACTAAACGCAACAAAAGCTCATTCACGAACTGCTGACATTACTTATATGCTTTACTACCCTAGAAATCGGTTTGGCGAATATATCTCCGGCGTTTCTTTGGGGAAATATATTATCCTTAAAACAACAAATGATAACACAATAAAACACGAGTACGGGCACTCCATCCAGTCCCGAAGGTGGGGATGGCTTTATCTTTTTGTTGTCGGCCTTCCATCGGTTGTCAATAATCTATGGGACAGATATTTCCACAAAGAGTGGCCGAGGAAAGAAAGAATAAAATGGTATTATTCACGCTGGCCTGAAAAACAAGCTGATCTCTTAGGCAAAGTTTATAGGTTTAGTATATTTAATAAGGAATCGCATGAATAATGGAGGCTGTCCGAGAACGGACAGCCCTTTCAATTAACGGTTTATTGGCTGAAATACAATGGTAGTTGGTTCTTCTGCTTTATATTCAGAAAGATTTATCAATGTTGGTATTCTTACACCATCTTCATTTACTTCGAGTACAACAGTGTACTCATTAGTGCCGGTTATAGTAGAGACTTTCCACGGCCCCCATATATGAGCTACATTAAAGTTTTGTAATAATAAAAACAATCCATCTGATTCATTATATATATAATTATAAGACAACGATGCTCCAATTTTATCTATTCCGAAAGTATTCAATAAGCTGCTTGGTGCTAATGAATTTATATCAAACTGATAGTAGTACATTTTATCCTCAATAAAGACTAAAATGAATTTATCATTATATTCCCATAAATTGTGTGCACTTCTATTTTCCCAATACCATCGTCTGTCGATTTGGTTAAAAGAAATAAGCTGACGAGGAGTACTAGCATTATAGAATCTTAAACAATAATTAAATTCCACAGTATCGGTATCCAAAACAAAAAGGCTTGTCGCATAACTTCCTTCAGGTTGATTTGTATAACCTCCTCCACCTTGCCATATATAAAACTTTTTGTCTCTTATGAACACTTCCTCATTAAATTCAAGATAATCATCCTCAGTTATTGGACGATCTGAAAGGTTAGGGCCCATTAGTCTCAATTCAGTAGCGTATACATAATAATGTCCATCATTGTGAAGAAAAGGAAAACTTATTACTCCACTTGGAAATAAAGAAGCATTGGCAAACAAAACTTCCCCGTTGTTTCTTGCAACCATATATTGTGGTTCTGTAAACAAATTATCAATAAAGTATCTAAAATAAATAGTATTAGTGGCCTCAACCCTTTCAGACAATACATTATTTAAAATATAGTTATTTCCGTGCTTATCTTTGAAATAATCATGGACATATATAGTAGTGTTCAAAAGAATAGGAAATATTTCAAGCTCATCATTATTGTTTATTCGATAATCGTAAATACGTTCACTGCCGTCCAGTTTCAACAAGCCATTATGAATACTTTTTATTTTGACAGCGTCACCTAATGAATAAATATATCCGTTATTGTTTTCAATGATAAAACTCTGGTGGTAATCGTCGCTGTAATAATCCCTTTTGTCAAATTCAAAATAACCGTTTTCATCCGGCCTGCCCGTATTAACTGGTCGTACATCTGATATACCTGTTGTGTCATCAGATATAAATTGTATGAAGGTAAAGCCGCCATGCACATACAATCTATTCACCTGCGCTGGGATTTCTTCTTGTGTTAAAGTTCCATTTTGCCCGTCCTCTGCTTCTGTACTTCTAATAAAAGTAACATCGCTTAGTCCAGCATCGTCCATTCCTAATCTAACCAGATAATTTTTTGTAGCATTTTCGGCAACGTTTCTGGCAGACCGTGCGCTTCTGCCTAAATTTGCTGTCTTTCTTTCTACCCCCAATGCGGCAGCATCTGTAGTATTTGCAGAAAAATTTGCCAAGAACCCAACATCCAGCTTTTTTGGAACTACATTGTTGTCAGTTCCATTGTCATTAGGCACTTCGGGTATGACAGGAGGGGCATTTGGGTTTGTGTCTTGACAAGCGGTAAATATAAATGCAAAACCTATCAATGAGACGGCAAAAACGATTAAAACAACAGTTATTTTCTTCATAATTAATCTCCTTTTATTGACCACACTGGTCAGTTTTTTCATCAGATACCGGAATTGTCCCCGGTTTTACCTCGTATTCCTGTCCATGCATGGCATTACATCCTCTACAGATAGGTATTATGAAAATATTGCTAGGTTTACTACTTTTTAATGCCTCCCAGTCATTTTCAGCTTCTATAATTTCAACGTGACCGCCTACTTCAGCCTCTTTTTCGCAATCCTTAGCAGAACATAGCCCGTGTACTAAGCTGCCGCTATTGTTCTCCCAATGAGTTAACCAACTATCACAACCACAGTTTATTACTTGCTCCCCATTAATATTTTTAACCTTCATCTAAACCTCCGAAATTCATAGTATCAATACCTTAAACTAATACTTCAATAGTATAAAAGCAATAGATAAAGCCTGTCAAGCTATTATCTAATGCATTTACCTATATTTTGAGCAACTCTACAATCAAATCAAAACTATTACTTCTATAGTATAGAAACAATGAATGTTTGCTATAAAAGCCATAAAATGGGTCTAATTATATTAAAAAAGAGAAACAAGGGCGGTTTCAATAGGTGATAGAACAGGAATTAAAAGATACTGTAGGCAAAAATATCAGATTTTTCCGTTTTCGCAAGCAGTTTTCACAGGCTGATTTAGCCGAAAAAGCCAGTATTTCCGTGACTTTCCTCTCAAATGTTGAACGTGGAAACAATTTCCCAAAAGCAGGGACGCTCTGTAACCTTGCTCAAGCTCTCGATGTACAGGTTTTTGAACTCTTTAAAGGCGCAGAAGCATCAGAACCATTACCTATGGTTGATCATATGTCTGAAGACTTTTCAAAACATATTAATATTGCCATAGAGACAGTCCGTAAACAATATAAAAACAAAGGATAAATACAATATTTCTCAATAGCGCACCATAATTGCGAATTACTCAAGTAAACTTTAAATTTTTCATCCAACGTTTTGCGTATAGTCCCCATGACAATTTATCAATTCATATCAAAATTCCCGACTGAGGAATCCGCTATCAGTCATTTTTATCAGATACGATATAACGGCATTCTAACCTGTCCGCATTGCGGTAGTACCGATAAAGTCTACCGTTGTAATAATCGTATAAAAGCCTGCCGCTGTAAAAACTGTGATAATATGTTTTCACCGTTCAAAGACACGATTTTCGAGAAATCAACGACTGATTTACGGAAATGGTTTCTAGCCATTCACCTGTTATTAAACGCCAGAAAGGGTTTTTCAGCCAAACACTTACAGCGTGAAATTGGCGTAACATATAAAACGGCATGGAGTATGCTCAATAAAATTCGCCTTGCAATGGGCAACGAAAGTGATCGTAAGGCTTTTAGTAAAATAGTCGAAGTTGATGAGACTTATATAGGCGGCAAAGGGCAAAAATATCCTAAATCCCGTAGCACAGGAGAATATTTGAAACGACCAAAAAGAAAGCTTGGGCGTGCAACAGACAAGCCTGTGGTAATGGGTATAAAAGAAAGGGAATCAGGACGTGCTTATGCTCAGGTCATGCTTTTTGATGTTTCCGTCAAAGGCAAGGCAAAACGATTATCCGGCCCTCAGTTAAAGGCTGTAATCGACAAAGTTTGCAAAGATGGTTGTACCGTTATTAGTGATGATTACCCTGGATACAAGATACTCGATAAAAAAGAGCGTATCGATATTTCGCTTCTTGACGGTGATGCACCCCCTATTCCAAGATATGTTCATCATACCGTCTGTCATAAAGCCGGAAGGTTCACTGCCGGACCCGGCATCCATACAAACGGTATAGAAGGCTTCTGGGCAGGTCTCAAACGGGGACATTACGGAGTGTATCATTCAATGTCCGAAAAGTATCTGCTAGGATATCTTGCTGAGTTTTGTTTCCGTCAAAGCACACGCAGTCTGCCTCCCTTTGAAGTGTTTGATTTATTGTTAAAACAAAGCGTGTTAAAGTAGCGTTAATCGTATCTTCTTTTTCTGTATAAAATGTAGAAATTTAAATTCTCAAGACCAGCGGTTCTCCACCAAAGAACCGCCGGGTATACGTGAGGGGATAGTTCCCAACTTCGTTGATCTTCTTCAGCGGATATTCGAAAGAAATTCCTTCACATCGGCGGCAGTGGAAAGTTCCAGGACTCTCGCGGCGGTTTCTTCGGCTTGTTTCACGGTAAATGACGCAATTGCCCTCTTAATAGTCGCCACGGACGCCGCTCCCATGCTGAGTTTTCTCAAGCCAAGACCGGCAAGAACAGGCGTTACCAGCGGATCAGAGGCAAGTTCCCCGCAAAGAGAAACCGGCTTGCCGGCTTTTTCAAAAGCGCAGACTGTCTCTTTTATCAGCCTGAACAAAGCAGGGTGATAATCCTGATAATATGATTCTACCGTACTGTTCATCCTGTCCGCCGCACACAGATACTGGCATAGATCATTGGAACCGATACTGGCAAAATCAACTTCTTCCGCCGCATGTTTCGCTATAAGCGCTATGGAAGGCACTTCTACCATAATACCGATTTTTACTTCCCCGCACGATTTGCCTTCATTTATAAGCTCTTCCCTGACAGCCGCGACAAAATCCTTTGCCCTGCGAATATCTTCCAGAGAACTTACCATAGGAAACATAATCCAGAGATTGCCGTAAACAGCCGAGCGTAAACATGCCCTGATATGGGTCCTAAAAATATCAGGATGGCTAAAACAAAAACGCAATGCGCGGTTTCCCAAAAAGGGATTATCCTCACGGGCAATATCTATACAGGAAGGATTTTTATCCCCCCCTATATCCAGGACACGAAGGATAACAGGCTTTTCTCCAAAACATTCCAAAACCCTTTTGTAAGCGGAAATCTGCTCATCTTCGGTTGGCAGGGAATTACTGCGCATATAAAGAAATTCAGTCCTGAAAAGCCCGGCGGAATCTGTAAACCGCGCCGCTGTCAATTCCGCGTCTGTGGCGGCGGCTATGTTCAAACCTATGTCTATTTTTACCCCGTCGGCAGTGCAGCCTTCCCTGTTAAGGAATGTGTCGGCATCCTGCCTGTCACGGCGGAATGTTTCATATTTTTTCTCATATTCCGCCACAACGCTTTCCGCCGGATCAAGTATTACCGTTCCTTCGTCAGCGTTTAACACAGCCAACTGCCCGTGATTCACAACATCCAAAAGTCCCTGTATTCCCAATACTGTGGGAATTCCGTAACTTTTAGCAATAATCGCCGTATGGGATGTTACCCCCCCAGTTTCCGTAATTATCGCCAACACCTTGTCCTTGTCCAGGGATGCAGTATCAGAAGGCAGAAGATCATTCGCGGCGATAATTACAGGTTCCCTTATAGCGGAAAGCCCTTCGTTTTTTTTACCATGCCACAAAGTGAGCAGTAATGTTCGGACATCTTCAAAATCTGCGGCGCGCTCCGCAATCAGCGAGTCTGCGGTTTGCTTTAGTACAACAAGGACAGTTTCATATACCTGGTAAATCGCCCAATCCCCAGCCCAGCGTTCATTCAGTATTCTGGACGGGATTTCCTCGTTTATTACAATATCATTTAAGATTTCCTGGTGCGCGTCAAAAATATCCGCTTTTTTGGGATCGTGTTTCCGCATCGCAAGCTTTAGCCGCTCAAGTTCTTCCATTGCCTGTTTTTTTACACACAGATAATGATCCAGTTGAGAGCGCTCTTCCCCCTGGGGGATAAAGCTTTCTTTTGGTACAAAATAGTTTTTTTTATAGGCGAAAACCCTGCCCACCGCAATCCCGGGGACAGCGCAATTTCCATTTAATATCATGCAGGATAAAAAAAAGGCTGTATGACCACCGTAAGCGGGCACACAGCCATAGCTTTATTACCAGCCATCGACCATATCGTCGATATCGCGATTATTCTCGGCAAAAAGATCCGTTACCGCACGAAGATCATCAAGATAAACGTAATAACTTCCGTAGGCTTCCACTGGGTCAAAATCAATCCTGAACCCCATGATCTTTATACCCATCTGGTTATTGTAATGATAATTCCGTTGAACAACACCGCTAAAGCCGTCTTCGGCCTGTGGCGGGATAGCTACGGTCAGCTTTTTCCAGCCGACAAAATTAAGCCTTCCAACATAGAATTCATAATTCCTGCCAAAAAAGTCCTGAATTAATAAATGAAGTTCATGGTTAAAGTTACGGCCTGCGACCCATACCGAAACAGTTTTTGTTATACCTTCGATAGGGATGGGGCGTGAGGGATAAATTATTAAACTGCTGTGCCCTCTGCGCAGAAAGTCAACCCTGGTACCAAGTACATGCCTGTCGGGAATATTCAACCCTTCTTCTTCCGGGATTTGCTCTTTACCATCAGGACCGCCCTCGAACAACCTGGTTGTCGCATAGCCAAAATCCGAAGATATGGTAGAACGCCAGAAACCATCGTGTTCAAACTTGTCTACCGAGACTTCTTTTAATTGCTGCTGAGCTGATTCTATCCCCAGCCTTTCCGGATCCGGCGAACCAACTTCCTGCTGTTGAGCGTAAAGAAAACCGGTTATAAAAAGGAAAAACGTTATAACTAATATCTTTTTCATTCTCATTCTCCTTAATTTACTGTCTCTGCTGACTGTCGTTAGCCCAGAGCATTTCTACACGCTGGGGATCAGCCAAGTCATTACCATCAAACAGAGGGTCAAACATATCCGTTAGAACTTTAAGCTGTTTAAAATAAATATAAAAATTGTCAACTCTTTCAACAGGCTGTGTCCATATTCGGAACTTTACAAAACTAAGACCGGCATAAGCAGGCAATGTCCGTCTGCTTTGGGCGATATTTGAGGGAATGGCAACTTGAAGGTTTCTCCAGCCATTAAACGCAATATCCCCAAGCCTGAGAGTATGCACAACACCCCGGTAATCGCGTACAAAAACCTCGATGTAATACCTTAGGTTTGATCCCCATACCCACATATCCAAGGTACGAACCCTGCCGGGGATATGTATTTCATAGGGATTCTCGTCCGGATCATCGGCTAAAACCGGATAGATATCTATCCAGTTGTATCCTGTACGATCAAAACGACCATGAATACCAAAACTCCTTAATGGAGGGGCATTATCTGGGCGAACATACCCAAAAGCGGCAACCGGCCAGGCATCTATGTACGCGAGAACGGGGAAGGTTCTGTCTTCGGTACTGGTAATAAACTTGCTGGCTTCGGCTTTCCAAATATACGGGGCATCCGCGTCACCGTTGAAAGTCTCCAAAATCCTTGACTCAAGGCTGATAGTACCATCACTAAAACCGGGTAACACCGCTATACATGCCCAGATAATCAGGCAGATAATTTTAAAACTACCGTGTTTCATCTTTCAAGCTCCTTTCTTAATTCCTTGCATTAATTATATTTGTTTGTTCAATCTTTGTCAAATCATCAAATGTAGAAATATCGTTTTTTTCTATATTTTCCTTAGTTTTTTCATTGTGTTTTTGTCAATATCCCTGCCGCCTGGAATCAGGATTCTTGATTGTATCTGCCCGTTCATTATCCCGGCCTCTACCATTCTGACAGCGGGTACAAGCTGGGCAAGGGGAGAATCGTTTACCACTACGGCTACGTCTATAGGGATAAGGTCTGGATTGATCCATGAAAAGAAAATTACCGGAATATCGGAATATCTTTCCATAAAATCAGCGCCTACGCCTGCCAAAACCGCGCAGGAAAGGTCGGGAAGACCGGAAAATTGAGCGTATGTTGTAAAAAAAGAAGTTTCCAGCGGTTTTTCCATGTCATTTAACCCTCGTGTAAAGGCTTGCCTCGCCTGTGTTTGAACGGCGGCTTCCACAAAAACGACTATTCTCCCGCTTTTTTCTCCATCCAGGATGGCAGCAGCAAGGCCGGCCCTGTAAAAATCAGCGTCTATATCTGTCTTATATAGAAAATAATCGTCAGTATTCCTGCCAATTGCGAAATTGGCAGGATTCGCCCCCTCAGATTGCCTGCCTTCCAGCACCACTACCGGAATTGCCGGATTGTTTTCACGGTAAACACGAGCGGCTCTGGCAAACCGCAGAGGAAAAAGCACGCAAAACGGCTGGGAAGAAGATTCCGCGATGGCAAATTGAATAATATCCTCGTCGGCATCATCTGCGACTACAATTGGTATAACCCGGCGGAACAAAACAAGCGAAGAAAGCGACATTTCCGCCCGGCTTCTGGATTCTCCATAAAGCAGGACGAAAGATAACTCAGAGACGATCAAAACCGGAGAACGTGTAAAGAAGATAATCAATGTTACCAGCACCGCCAGCGTCATAGCTGCGATAACCGCTATTGTTCCTGGTTTTATTTTCATGGATTTTAAGATTATATCATATATTGAGGAACAGGGAGTAGGGCGCCCATTGACCAAATAGCGAAAAAAAACATATATTAAATGAAAATCATAGTTTAAGGAGAAAACAAACCATGACAAGTTATAAAGATTTGGGTCTGGTAAATTCAAAGGACCTTTTCAAAAAAGCGATATCTGGCGGATATGCCCTTCCGGCATATAATTTTAACAATATGGAACAAATGCAGGCAATTATCCAGGCCTGTGTGGAAACCAAATCCCCTGTGATCCTTCAGGTTTCATCGGGAGCGCGCAAATACGCGAATCAGAACATTTTGCGCAATATGGCGCGCGGCGCGGTGGAATACGCCCACGAGCTTGGCTTTGATATTCCCATCGTCCTGCATCTGGATCATGGCGACAGTTTTGAGATTTGCAGGGACTGTATCGAAACAGGCTTTTCCTCGGTAATGATCGACGGTTCGCACCTGTCCTTCCAGGAAAACATCGCCCTTACAAAAAAGGTCTGCGAATTTGCCCATTCCCAGAAAGACTATGTTACTGTAGAAGGCGAGCTTGGAGTTTTAGCCGGGGTCGAAGACGATGTTTCCAGCGAACACAGCCATTACACCGAACCTTCCGAAGTTGTTGAATTTGTAAGCAAGACCAAGGTTGACTCGCTCGCGATTTCTATCGGGACAAGCCATGGAAGAACCAAGTTTAAACCCGAACAATGCACAAGGGACGCCAACGGTATCCTTATCCCCCCTCCCTTGCGCTTCGATATCCTTGAAGAAATTGAGAAACAGATTCCCGGCTTCCCGATTGTACTGCACGGTTCTTCCTCTGTACCTGTTGAATATGTACAAATGATCGAAAAATACGGCGGACAACTTGCCGATTCTGTAGGCATTCCCGAAGACCAATTGCGCAGGGCGGCAAAGAGCGCGGTCTGCAAAATCAACATTGATTCCGATGGCCGCCTTGCCATGACCGCTATAATCCGCAAGGTTTTATTCGAAAATCCCGAAGAATTTGACCCGCGGAAATTAATCGGTCCTGCCAGGGATGAACTGAAAAAACTTTACGCTCACAAGAACATTAATGTGCTTGGCAGCGCAGGGCAAGCGTAACAATTTTCATTCAGCCATTGTGGTTCTCTAAAGCCTCATTTTCTGACGTAAACCCAGGCGTTGCCGTTTTTCCCTGTCCGTTCTATCAATTTTAATTTTGTCAAAACGTACAGGGCTTTTCTTGTCGTGTCGGTCTTTACGCCCGCGCTTTTAGCCAGGGATGCGCTTGTAAATTCTTCGTTTTTTTTGAATGGGATAAAACGCAGATAATCCGAGGGTTTTTTATAAAGGATACTATCGTGCCAAGCGGCAAGTTCCTTGTCCAGAAAACTTATCCCCTTTTTGCGCTTGGTGCCTTTTCCGTCTTTTACGCGTTTTTCCAGAATGTCTACAAGAACAACCTCGATAGTTAATCTGCGGGTTTTCGGCAGCAGGGGAGAGTGGAGCAAGGCGTCAAAAATATTCCAAGGTGAGCCTTTCAACGGGCTTTTTCGCCGGTATAAAAGGTCTCCAAGGGGTTTATTCTTGGCGCCGGGATTGTATACCTCAATTATTTTGTTCACCGCGATTGGGTGGATAATCCTTACCTTGCCGCCCTTGGTTAATTCCTTAACTTTTTTTACCAGCGGCGCGAAACTTTTTGTCTGAACTTCGATATATTCGCCGTCTTCTTTTTTACCGTCCGCGATATACTCACCCACGGTAACTTCGGTTTTTCCTCCGGTACCGGTATAGCGAAATTTCAGCGTACGATGCAGACTGCTTTCGTTCATGACACCGATTTTGTTTTTAGGTGTACTCAAGCAATTCCTCCGCGCTGAGTAATTCCAGAAAATGGTATGTTTCGCTTACGCCTTTTTTTTCATCTGTTTTTATTCGCATCACGCGAAATACAATCATCCTGTTTGTGGGAAGAGGCGGGGTAAGTACATTGCCGTTCATATCTACCAGAGCATTAAACGGGAGCCGACCCCCGATTTCCTGGAAATCGCCTTCCGGGAAAACAATGAAATATTCCTGTATGAACATGGAAAGATCATATCTAAAGCATAAAATTGGCGCAATAGTCTGAAACTACTACATGTATGTATAGAGAATAGGCTTTTTTTTCTAATTTTTTTTACTTTTTCTTTCCTAAAATGGCTTGACTTTAGGAATTTTTGCCTTAAAATGATACTCAAGTGGTATATAGTGGGATGAATTAGCATGAAGTGGGGGATATGGAATTATTAACTGGGGAATTTAAAGTTACGCTGGATGAAAAAGGCCGTATAAGCCTGCCTGCTCCTCTACGCAGAATTTTAAATGAGTCAAAACTTAAACTTACTCAATGCCAATACGACAAATGTCTGCGGCTTTTCCCGAATAATGAATATACCACTTTATTGGAAGAAATCAGAAGTAACACGAATATTTTTACAAAAAAAGACCGTGATTTCCGCCGTCGTTTTTTCAATTCCTATGATGTAGAGATTGACAAGGCGGGGAGGATTCCAATTATCCAGGGTTGTCGTGAATTCGCGGGATTATCCAGGGATTGTGTAGTTCTGGGACAGGGTGAGTATATTGAAATCTGGAATGAGGAGCGTTACAGCCAATATCTCTTGGATAGTGAAGATGATTATTTAGCTGCCTCGGAAGAGCTGGGTGATAAGTTAAAAAATATCAGGAGTGTAGGCGGGTAATTATGGAATACGTTCACACTTCTGTTTTATTGGAAGAAACTATGGAGCTTTTGGCGCCGAGAGGAAAAAACGAACTACTTATTGACTCGACTACAGGAGAAGCTGGCCATAGTATAAATTTTCTTTCCCGGTACTTTGATACAGGTTTAAAAATTGTTTGTATAGACGCGGATCGCGACATTCTTGCTATTGCCGAAAAACGGCTTGAGCAGTATGCGGATCGCCTTTATTTTTATCCGGGCTGGTCTCATGATTTTTTTATGGATTATCCTTCGGAATTAAAAAGGCCGGATACCATCTTTTTTGATTTAGGCGTGAGTTTCTACCACTACAAAACAAGCGGAAAAGGATTCACTTTTGAAAAGGACGAATATCTGGATATGAGGCTGGATACATCCGGCGGAATAACGGCAGCGGATTTATTGGCAAGGCTGCCGGAACGGGAACTGGCGGATCTTTTCTACAACAACGCGGGGGAACGTTATTCCCGCCGCATTGCTTCTCTTATTGTCAATGAACGCCAGAAAGGAACAATTACGACAACTTTTGCTCTTGCAGATATTGTACAAAGGGCTGTCCCGGCTTCTTACCGGCATGGTCCGATACATCCGGCGACCAAGGTGTTTCAAGCCCTGCGTATCGCCGTTAATGGGGAGCTTTCTCGGCTTCCCTCGTTACTTGGGGCGGCGCTACGGGTACTTGAGCCTGGGGGAAGGCTCGGGGTCATCAGTTTTCATTCTCTGGAAGACCGGATTATCAAGAATTTCTTCAGAACCATGAATAAAGACTGTATATGCCCTATACACGCGCCGATATGTAGATGTGAGGGACGCCGATCAGTCAATGTACTGACCAAAAAAGGGATTGCACCCGGAAAAGATGAGATTGATCGGAACCCTCCCTCTCGCAGTGCCAGGTTAAGGGTGGTGGAAAAGGTTTTAGACGAGGACGGTCAATGATAAAAAAATATTTGTTGCTTTATTTAATGGTTATCAGTATGCCGCTTCTTCTTGGTCTGCTTGTCTGGCAGTCCAACAGGTACCAAAATCTTTACAGGGAAATAAACCGTCTGGAACAGACACAGGTTGAATGGATAGAAAGTAATAAAAGGCTGATTGCGGGTATTACGGAGTATTCATCTCCGGAAAGGATAGAGTATATTGCTCAAAATCAGCTTGATCTTCAGAAAATACGTCCTGAAAATTTGTTGCAGGTGAAAATTATGGGAGGGCAGGGGTATGGATTTTGATCTTATGATCATTGCCGAACTGTCCAAAAATATTGGGGCGCGGCTTTTCTCATTTTCGGAAAATAAAGGTTTTTCCTCTGTTGCGATTGATTCGCGTGATGTAAAAGAAGGCTCTTTGTTTTTTGCCATCCCAGGGACTAAATGTGATGGGCACAGTTTTGTCGGCGCGGCTTTTGACGCAGGTGCGCGGGGAGCGGTGGTGGAATCTTCAAAACTGGACAGCTTTGATCTTGTAAATATTGCCCAAAAGACAGGAAAAGATTTAATTGTAGTGCCGAATACACTAAAAGGTCTCCAAGACTCTGCCAGGGTTTATCTGGAAAAGTTTCCGAAACTGTTGAAAATCGGGATAACAGGTTCTTCGGGGAAAACTACTACAAAGGAAATAGCGGCGGCTATTGTTTCCGGCGAGAAAAATACTGTAATGAACAAGGGAAATCTTAATTCTGAGACAGGGCTTCCTCTTTCTGTTTTTGAGGTACGCTCCCATCACGAAGCTGGTATCTTTGAACTTGGCATGAACCGCAGGGGCGAGATTTCCGAGCTTGCCCAAGTCCTTAAACCAAACATCGCTCTGGTCACAAACATAGGGCATGCCCATATCGAATTCTTCGGCAGTCAGGACAGTATACTTGAGGAAAAAAAATGTATCTATAAATTTTTGACAGATAACGATGTCGCTCTGATTCCAAAGAACGATAAATATGCCGGCGCTCTGGCGGATGGTGTTACGGGAAATATTCGTTTTTACGGAGAGGATTCATTTAAAGAGTTTGAACAGACTCGCAGTCTTGGTCTTGAAGGAACCGAAATTTGCTGGGCCGGCGGTAAAATAAATTTTCCGCTTCCTGGAAAACACAACATGGAAAACGCTTTAGCCGCCATCGCAATAGCGAAAGAAATTCCTGTCGGTGACAAGGCGATTAAACAAGGGCTTGAATCGGTTAAGCCGCTTTTTGGAAGGGGAGAGATTCTAAAGGGGCGGACTACCGTTATTCGTGACTGCTACAACGCCAACCCCGAATCGACTGCCAAAAGCATTGAATTCTGTGACTCTCTTGAGTGGCCGGGCAGGCGCACCTATGTAATAGCCGATATGCTTGAATTAGGCGAGGCTTCTTATGATGCCCATACGCGGTTAGGCGTTCTTTTGACAAAATCAAAAGCGGATATGGTTTTCCTGTTTGGCACTGAAATAACGGCTGCGGCGAAATATCTTGCCGGCGGGAATAAACCATTTGTCCACACAAATGACATAAATGAGCTTTCAACTTTTATTGATAGTTACGCGCAAACAGGGGATCTTGTTCTGTTAAAGGGATCCCGCTCCTGCGCCCTTGAAAGATTAACGGAAATTCTGACGGTTTTTCCATCGGGAGGTATATATGGTTCTTGAGTTTATTTATCCGTTGGTTTTGTATTTTAGTCCGTTAAATGTATTTATTTATATTACTTTTAGGGGAGCTTTTGCAGCTCTTACAACATTGCTTATTTGTTATATCTTTGGCGGAAAAATTATTGAGCTTATCCGCAAATTGAGGATTGGCCAGTCCATACGGGAAGATGGTCCGCAGACTCATTTGAGGAAATCTGGAACGCCTACAATGGGCGGAATATTTATAATACTTTCTGTTGTAGTAGCCATGTTATTCTGGGGAGATTTAAGAAACAGGGCTGTCTGGATAACTATGAGCGCGTTTATCGCGTTTGGCGCAATTGGCTTTATAGACGATTATCTTAAAGTTATACGGCATAATTCGGCAGGGCTTCCAGCATGGGCAAAACTCGCGGGGCAGTTTGTCGTTGCCATAACGGTTGTACTTGTAATTTATTTTACCGGAGGTGAAAATACTACAGCGTTGTACATTCCCTTTTTCAAGAATCCGGTTTTTGATATGGGTTTAATGTGGATACCCTTTGCGGTCCTACTGATCGTAGGTGAATCGAATGCCGTAAATTTTTCGGACGGGCTTGACGGTTTGCTTGCCGGGCTTTTAATTATTGTTTTCCTGACTCTCGCGATTGTTACCTATATCACAGGCCGTGTTGATTATTCGGGGTATCTTGGAATACCGTATGTTCCCGAAGCGGGAGAGCTTACTGTGTTCTGTCTTGCCGCAGCCGGCGCCTGTGTTGGTTTCCTGTGGTATAATGCCCATCCGGCGGAAGTCTTCATGGGCGATGTAGGCAGCCTTTCACTGGGGGGCGTAATTGCGGTAATTTCGCTTATTACAAAAAAGGAACTATTAATTCTTGTAATTGGAGGAGTTTTTATTCTGGAGATAGCTTCGGTGATTATACAAGTAGTTTCTTACAAGATACGTAAGAAACGTGTATTCAAAATGGCTCCGCTTCATCATCATTATGAGCTTTCAGGATGGCCGGAAACAAAAACAGTCACGAGGTTTTGGATTTTAGGCGGGCTTTTCGCTATAATAGCTCTTTCAACTTTAAAAATACAATAGGGAGAATAAAGATGTATCATTTTGATGCCGAAAAAGCTCAAAATCAAAGATCAATCCATCTCTTTTACTTTTGTGTAATTCTTATGCTGGGTACAGGTCTTGTTACACTCTATTCTTCTTCTTACGCATTTGCACTGCGTTTTTTCAGGGATGGTAATTATTTAATTATCAGACAAACCATTTACGGCGCTATAGGGATTGTTTTGTTTTTTGTTTTTTCCCTGATTAATCTGGAAAGAATCAGGAAAATAATAAAGCCCCTTGTGGTGTTAGCTGCATTTTTATGTATCATGACCATGATTCCAGGAATAGGGGTAGAGAAGTATGGTGCATCACGCTGGATAGAGATAGGTTCTTTTTCTTACCAGCCTTCTGAAATGGTAAAGTTTGTTCTTCCTTTATATCTCGCTCATCTGCTGGACAAAAAAGCCGGTAACCTTGATAAATTTTATTCTGGTATACTGCCTCCTGTGCTTGTTACTGCGCTTTTCTTTTTGTTAATTTACAGACAAAACAATTTTTCAACTGCGGTTTTTATAGTTTTTAATGCGATGATAGTTTTTTATCTCGCGGGTATGCGTTATCGTTATTTTTTCGCGGCGGTTGCGATGATTATTCCGGTATCGGTGCTTTTGGTTTTTTCAAGGGAACACCGTGTAAGGCGTCTTGTAAGTTTTTTAAGGCCCGAATGGGATCCGCTGGGTGCGGGTTTTCAGGTTAGCGCGAGCCGGGAAGCGATTATCTCTGGCGGCTTTTGGGGCAAGGGAATAGGAGAGGGGACCCGCAAGATAGCGAGTATTCCGGAAATTCACTCGGATTTTATTTTCAGCGCGTACGTCGAGGAGACTGGTTTTATCGGTTTACTGTTGTTTTTTATTTTGTTTACGGCTTTTGCGGTTTTGGGATACAGGGCTGCTTTGAAGGCAACAACCGTTTTTGGTAAACTTCTCGCGGCAGGGTTAACGACCATGATCGTGTCACAAACTATGTTGAATGTTGCCGTGGTTTCCGGGGCTCTTCCGGCTACAGGTATTCCGCTTCCTTTTTTTTCTGCCGGCGGCTCATCCCTTGTTACTACTCTTATTTCTGCTGGAATAATTGTCAATATAGCCAGAAAGGGCGGCTCGTACGCTCTTAACGATGTTTCGGAGGATAACGATGGTATCTGATTTTTCACATACTGCCCACGAAAACATCAAAACCAGGGCAAAGTCTTCCAAAAAAGTGGAAAAGACTCTTAAAAGGCTGTTATTTATTGCCGGAATTATACTTGTCGCGGAATTAATTTGGCTTTTTGTTATAAGCCCCTTTATTCCGTTTTCCACGATAGATGCATACGGCTTTTCTGAATTTACCCGCGCGGAGATTCTCAGGTTAGCCGCTATTGACGAAACTTCTTCCTTTATGTCAACCAATGTAATGGAAGTACAAAATAGACTTTTAAACAATATCCTTGTGGAATCGGCGAAAGTTTCAAAACGGTTTCCGGATAAATTAACAATTTCCCTTGTACCCCGGCGGGCGGCGGCAGTAACGCTTACCGACAATGGGGGCAGGCAGAATCTTCTTTATATTGACACTCACGGAGTTTTTTACAAAATTGGAGAGACGGCTTCAACCGAATACGCAGGGCTTCCGGTTCTTTCGGGTATTGAAAACCCGCAGCTTAATATGCAGCTTCCTGCGGGGCTTATACCGCTGGTTGAAAATATTTCGGCAATAGCTGCCGGTTCACCGGAACTGCTTTCGGCTATTTCTGAAATAAAAATAGAACAAAAAGCCTGGGATGGATATGATCTTCTTCTTTATCCTGTTCACAGTTCCATCAGAGTGAGAGTAGAGAATAATTTGACAGAAGAGGTTCTGAGATTTATGCTGCTTATGCTTAATGTATTTGAAAATGATTCTTCCGCACCGGCAGAGATAGATTTCAGATCTGGCATGGGATCATATAAAATAAAGGAGAACTCTTTATGGTGAGTAATGGAATCATTGTTGCTTTGGATATAGGCTCAACATGGGTACGCGCTGTAATATGCGAACGTGATGAAGATGGAATTCTTAAAATTATGGGAGTCGGTATCAGACCGTCCACAGGTTTAAGAAAGGGTGTTGTGGTAAATATTGAAGCAACTCTTCGCGCCATATCCGCCGCTATAGAAGATGCGGAAATGATGAGCGGTCTTGAAGTACACGAATGTTGGTCGGGGATAGGAGGCAACCATATAAGCGGGCTTAATTCACGGGGAGTAGTCGGCGTCTCCGGGAAAAAACGCGGTACAAGGGAAAGGGAAATAAGTCAGGAAGATATTGATCGCGTAATAGAAGCGGCAAAAGCTGTGGTAATACCTACTGACAGGCAAATACTTGAAGTTATACCTCAAAATTATAAAGTAGACGATCAGAAAGGGATTCGTAATCCGCTGGATATGATTGGCGTACGCCTTGAATGTGAGGTGCATATAATTACATGTACGGTTACAGGTGCGCAAAATTTAATCAAATGCGTAAATCGCGCAGGCTTTAGAGTTAACGAGCTTATTCTGCAGACTTTGGCGGCGGGGCAGGCTGTTCTTACACAGGAAGAAATGGAACTTGGCGTTGTTCTTCTGGATCTTGGCGCCGGTACAACCGATGCGCTTGTATATATAGATGGTACGCCGTATTCCACATATAGTATCCCTGCGGGCGGCGCGCAGGTAACAAGCGATATATCCATTATAAAAAGTATTTCCATAGACAACGCAGAGAAAATAAAAATTGATGCAGGTTGCTGCTGGGAACCCTTGCTGGAAGAAGATGATGTAGTTATAGTTCCCGGAGTCGGCGGCAGACCGCCAATGACTATTCCCCGTTCACAAATTATGACTATTATTGTACCCAGAATGGAAGAGCTGTTTAAGATGGTAAAACAACATCTTGATACACTGAACCTTCCCCGTCCTCTTGGCGGCGGTGTCGTGCTTACAGGCGGGGGAGCGCAATTGAACGGCGTAGTAGAAATGGCGAATCATTTGTTAAAGCTGCCCGCTAGAATCGGAACTCCTATACCGACACGTGATTTGGGAGGGCTTGTGGAGGATTACCGCACGCCTGCCTATGCCACTGTCATAGGGCTTGCGCTTGAATGTGCTAGAAGATCCGGAATGGACAATTCGGAACATGGTTTTGATTCGCGGCAGGGAGAAAAAAAGAGTTCCGCCCTTATTCAAAAATTAAGGGCGTGGTTAAAAGAAGAATTTTTCTAAAATAAACATAAAACACGGAGGGGAAAAATGAACATTTTAGCGGTGCGTGAAATACCACAGAACACGCAGTCACACGTAATCCAATTCAGGCAGTTGGATGAACCTGGAAAACAACAGGTAAACAAAAACAGACAACACGAAGAACCTGTACCGGCTGTAATCAAGGTTATTTCGGTTGGCGGAGGCGGGGCAAACGCGCTTAACCGTATGATCGAAGCAGGGACGCCCGGAGTCCAGTTTATTTCAGCTAACACTGACATTCAGGACCTTTTTAACAAGAGCAAGGCGGATATCAAGGTGCAAATCGGCATCAAGATAACAGGCGGCAGGGGAGCGGGAGGCGTCCCGGAAAAAGGGGAAAAGGCGGCAATAGAAAATCAGGACTTAATTGCCGAAAACCTGAAAGGCGCGGATATGGTTTTTGTGACGGCGGGAATGGGCGGAGGAACCGGAACAGGAGCGGCGCCGGTTATCGCAAAAATTGCGAGGGAACTGGGAGCTCTTACAGTAGCGGTTGTTACCACGCCGTTTGAATTCGAAGGCCGTTACAAAATGAAACTTGCCGAAGAGGGTATTGAGAAACTGCGTGAAAATGTAGATACGCTCATAATTATTCCTAATGAGCATTTGTTTAAAATAATTGATAATACAACAGTTGTGGATAACGCTTATGTAATGGCTGATAAAGTATTGTGTCAGGGCGTTAGGGGTATTTCGGAACTTATTACAAGGACAGGGCTTCAAAACACCGATTTCGCGGATGTAGAAACCATCATGAAGGGCAAGGGTGACGCGTTAATGGGTATTGGATATGGCTCGGGGGAAAATCGCGCGATTGAGGCTGTTAAAAACGCTATAGATAATCCTCTTCTGGAAGATACCAGCATAGACGGAGCTACCGGGGTTCTGATAAATATTGTAGGATCTGAAAATATTACACTTGTGGAAGTCCAGAGCATAATAAAAACAATTAAAGATAAATGTGATCCGGATGTAAATCTTATTTATGGTCTTCGCAAAGATCCTGAGCTGGACGATACTATTCAGATAACGGTAATTGCCACAGGTTTTGAAAACAAACATTACAGCGAAGTAAAAATGTCCGGCAGTAAAAAAATCAAGGATCCTGATTTTATCCACTACGGTGAGTATGTACGTTATAGAGAAAGAACCAAGCTCCCCGATTACTTAGGCTGTCTGCCTCCAAAGGATTATCAGGAGGATTTGGATGTTCCGGCGGTAATAAGGCATTATAACCCCAATGCGGAAGAAAAACCCGGCCTTGATAAAGCGGAGAATGGTTAATTGGAAAAAGCCGAATTACTTTCCAGATTTTGTTCCCGGCTGGTCGCGATAGAACGGAGAGCTGTGTTAACAAAAGATTGTTACCGTCTTGAGATTCGCCGCTTCCTTGATTTTCTGGAAGCGGAGGATACTCTTTTGGGTGATGTCGATGCGGGTTTTCTTTGCGCCTATCTTTCCATGAGACGTGATTCCGAAGAAATTGATTCGCGGACAGCGGCCAAGGCAATTTCCGCGCTGCGATCGTTTTTCAGATTCGCGATGGACGAGGGACTGGTAAAAGACAATCCGGCTTTTACTCTGGAGAGTCCAAAGCCTGCCGCGAATTTGCCGGAAGTAATGGACAGTAAAACAATAGAAGGGCTTCTTGATACAATAAAAACAGATACTCCGCTGGGTATCAGGGACAGAAGTCTTTTTGAATTAATTTATTCGGCAGGATTAAGGGTATCTGAAGCCGTTGGAATGAACATCAAGGATATCGATCTTGAAAGCGGAGTCGCTAAAGTAAGGGGGAAGGGAAACAAGGAACGTCTTGTATTGTTTGGACAGGAAGCTGCTACGGAGTTAAAATATTATTTACAGGAAGCCCGTCCGAAACTGGCAGGCAAGGTAAACAAAAATAACGCTCTTTTTATAGGAAGAAGCGGGAAAAGGCTTTCCAGAAAAGGTATCTGGAAAAATTATTCGAAATACGCTCTTTTGGCAGGGACATCATCCCATCTGCATACATTGCGGCACAGCTTCGCAACATCCCTGCTGGCAGGCGGCGCAGATTTAAGAACTGTTCAGGAACTTTTGGGGCACGCGGATCTTTCTACAACTCAGATTTATACACATGTTGATACGGGGATTCTTCGTGAAAACCACCGGCGTTTTCTGCCCAGCCTTAATACGGCGGAATTGTGAGAGTATTTTAATGAGAAAAACGAAAGAAATTGCGATGGGTTTTCTCTTTATAACTATTATTGGCTTTATTGGTTATTCCGTGTTTCAATATAATAAAAAAAGAACAAACAGGGAACTGGCCAGACGTATTGCCGAAATAAGCCCAAGGGGAGGTCCGCCTGAAACCATTGAAGGGTTAAGACAGGCAATCGCGTTATACGAAGCGCAAATTGAACGTAATGTAAGGGAAGGCGCGCAGACGGGAGTATACTGGAAAATTCTTGCAATAAGGCTTGCCGACAGGGGAATGCACAATGATGCGCTTGACGCTCTTGAAAGGGCGATATATTACAATTCCGAAGATCCTGCCCTGTTTTATTCCGCCGGAATTTCCGCGGGAATAGCAGCAAAATCAATTGTGGGATTTTCGCCTAACGCGGTAAGTGAAAGGGAACATTATTACAGACTTTCGGAAAATGCCTACCTGCGCGCTTTTGAACTGGACAACGCGTATACAAAACCCTTGTACGGTCTTGGCGTATTGTATGTATTCGAACTTAACCGGCCAGCGGAAGCGATTCCCCATCTTGAGCGTTCTCTGTCAATTCAGGGTTCGGACATTAATACAATGTTTGTCCTTGCCAGGGCATACGCGATGACCGGAAGTTATTCACAGGCGATTGAACTTTACGAAAGAATAATTTCCCGTTCAAGGGATAGACAAATTCAGGCAGAAGCGTTAAACAATATAGACACTATTCAGAGGTTAATATATGAATGAGCGTAATTTACTGGATATTATTATCTCAATTTTACCGGGTTTAAGACCTTTGGACAGAGTATCGCTTTTACACGAGTTCGATCGTGAAGAAGACCTGGTAATGCTGTCCAAAGAAGATATAGAAAAAATTCTGGGGCATGGAATTAAATCTCTGTGGAACATGGACGAGATTCGCGGCAAAGCGGAACGGATAGATTCGATTTGCAGGAGACGGTCGATTAATTGGGTGTCTTTTACAGAGATACCTTTTCCGCCGCTGTTAAGAGAGATGTATGATCCTCCTCCTGTTATTTTTTACAGGGGAAATCTTCCAAATCCGTACAAGAGCCTCCTTGGCATGGTTGGAACCCGTAGGCCAAGTCCAGAGGCGGCGTCTCAGGCTTATGAAATTGCCTACAGTGTCGGAAGATACGGAATTTCCGTGGTTTCGGGTCTTGCCCTTGGTATTGACGCGATGTCCCACAGGGGAAACCTTTCCGCAGGCGTTCCCGGATACGCAGTATTGGGTTCGGGCGTGGACGAAATCTACCCTTCCTCGAACAGAATGTTGGCAAAGCGGATACTGGATTCAGGCGGCGCGTTAATTTCGGAGTACCCTCCCGGCACACGTCCTGCTAAATGGAATTTCCCGGCAAGAAACAGAATTCTTTCCGCTTTGTCCAGAAGTTTAATAATTGTAGAAGCGCCGCAGAAATCTGGCGCTCTTATTACAGCCGCTTTCGCACTGGAGCAGGGCAGGGATCTTTGGGTTGCTTCTTCGGGGTTACAGGAACACCAATACAGCTCACTGCATGATAAACTGGGGACAATAAAGCTGGCTTCTGAAGGAGCGGAAATAATCTACCATTCCCGTGATGTTTTTGACAAGTGGGATATTGATTTTTCGGATGACGATGATATTGTTGAGGTTCCCTCGTGGGATGCCTGCGGAAGGGAGCTTGCGGCAAGTATGGCAAGTTTTCTGGAAATTGAGTTATAAGGATGATGTATGGCAACAGAATCATGGCAGCCTAAGGCAGCCGATGTGAAAAAACAAAAAGCTGAAAAAAAGAAAAGTACAGCAAAGCTGGGAAAACAAACCCTGGGAAAACAAACCCTTGTGATTGTAGAATCTCCGGGAAAGGTAAAAACAATAGAGAAATACCTTGGGTCTTCCTACAATGTCAAGGCATCTATGGGACATTTGATTGATTTGCCAAAATCCCGGACAGGTATAGATGTTGATCATGATTTTGAACCTGAGTATATCACCGTGCGCGGCAGGGCAAAGATACTGAAAGAATTGCAGACAGACGCCAAAAAATCCGGCAGAGTTTTACTTGCCTGTGATAATGACCGCGAAGGAGAAGCGATTGCCTGGCATTTACGGAATGCCTTTGCAGCGAAATCAAAAGATGTTCCTATAGAGCGAATCAGTTTTAACGAAATTACCCCGCAGGCGGTACAGGATGCAGTAGTGAATCCGCGTAGTATTGACGAAGCGAAAGTATCCGCGCAAAAAGCCCGCCGTGTATTGGACAGGCTTGTTGGTTATAACCTTTCGCCATTGTTATGGAAAAAAGTAAAAAACGGCCTTTCCGCCGGACGTGTCCAGTCTGTAGCGCTTCGTCTCATTTGCGAGCGTGAAAAGGAAGTAGAAAGTTTTATCCCGGAAGAATACTGGACTCTGGAAGCTGATTTTAAGACCGGACGAACGGTTTATTCCGCCCTGCTGGTATTCTGGAATAACAATAAACCGGACTTAAAAAACGAAGCCGAAGTTAAGGCAATCATTGATAAAATCAAGGACAATGATTTTGTTGTATCCGATGTACGCGAGATCGACAAGACTATCCGGCCCAAGGCTCCGTTTACAACTTCTCAGTTACAGCAGACAGCGGCGAACCGTCTTGGTTTCACCTCACGCAAAACAATGCAGGTTGCCCAGCAGCTTTACGAAGGCGTAAGTATCGGCTCCTCAAGAGTGGGTCTTATCACATATATGCGCACAGACAGTGTCCGTATTTCTAAAACAGCCCTTGAGGATGTCCGTGCGTGGCTTGGTAAGAATTATCCCAAAGAACTGCCGGAAAAAGCAATCGAATACGCTGTGGGAAAAAACGCCCAGGACGCGCACGAAGCCATAAGGCCTACATATACAGAGTATACGCCTGAATCAATAAAGGAATACCTTTCAAAAGATCAACTGCGTTTGTATTCGATTATTTGGGAACGGTTTGTTTCCAGCCAGATGAACAATGCCAAAAGCAGAACTGTAAGCGCGGATATCAAGGTAATCGCCGGTGAAGAAGAAGGTGTTTTCCGTGTCAGCGGAACCAAGCTGCTAGAAAAAGGTTTTTACAAGGTTATAAAACTTCTTTCATCAAAGGAAGACAGTCCAAGCTCCTATCCGGCGCTAAAAACAGGCGATAAGGTAAGGGTTGATAAATTCCGCAGTGAGCAGCACTTTACACAGGGACCAGCGCGTTATTCGGACGCTTCCATAGTGCGCACCCTGGAAGAAAAAGGCATCGGGCGGCCTTCTACCTATGCTTCCATCATTTCGGTACTGCTGGATCGTTACTATGTTACCCGCTCAAACAAGCAGCTTGTACCCACCGTTCTGGGAAAATTGATAAACGATGTCTTGGTAGAACATTTCCCGTTATATGTAGACGCGGATTTTACAGCCTCAATGGAAACCAAACTTGATAAAGTAGAAGAAAACAGTATAAGCTGGCCGGAAATGATCAGGGAATTCTGGGATCCTTTTAAGACATCGGTAGACGATGTAAGCCGTAACATAGAATCTTTTAAAGGTACCCTGGACGAAATGACCGATCATTCCTGTGAAAAATGCGGCAAGCCGTTAATGAAAAAACTGGGACGTTTTGGTTTTTTCCTCGCGTGTTCCGGGTTTCCGGAGTGCCGCACTACAAAATCCATACCGCTTGCCAAGTGTCCCAAATGTACAGGAGATATTGTTACGCGTAAAACAAAGGGCAGGGGCAAGGAATTCTACGGCTGCACAAATTATCCCGAATGTGATTTTATAAGTCATTTTAAACCGTTAAATCAGGATTGCCCCAAGTGCGGGTTTTTCCTTGTGGAAAAATATGACAAGAAAAACGGCGCGCATAAAATTTGCATAAATACGGACTGTGATTACCTGCGCAGTGCGGAGGAAGAATAGAATGATGCAGGAATATTTGGGCTATTTACGGGCGGTGAAAGGCTGTTCCGGCAGGACTCTTGAGGCTTACGGCAATGATCTGTCCCGTTATGTGAATTATTGCGGGAATCACGGAATATCCCCCGAAAAGGCTCAATCCTACGAAGTTCAAAAATTTATCGCCGACTTAAGCGCCGAGCGAATGTCAGCCGCAAGTGTAAACCGCTGCCTTTCGTCAATACGGGGTTTTTACCGCTGGATGGTCAGGTTCAATAAACGGAGTGACAATCCATGTACGGTCATACGAAATGTTAAAATGCCTGTTAAGCTGCCCAGCGTGCTTTGGGAAAATGAGATGGCTTCTTTTGCCGCTTTGCCCGAAAAAACGGGTATTTTGTGGCCGGAAAGGGACCACGCCCTTATTATGACAATGTATTCAGCGGGATTGCGGATATCGGAAGTGGTTTCCCTTTCTATGGTAAATGTTTCCAGTACACTGGACGAAGCTAAAATAACAGGAAAAGGAGGCAAGCAGCGTTATGTGTTTTTCTCCGAGGAGGCAAAGGCAGCCATTGCCGAGTACCTTCCCGGACGCTCAGCTCGGCTGCGTAAGGCAGGCATTGACGGAAAAAAAAGCGCTCTTTTTATCAGCAGAAAGGGAAAGCCGATTTCCGTACCCGGAGTGCGCTGGATAATCTCGCGTTATACAGAACAGTCTGGTCTTGGGAAAAATATCCATCCCCACTCGTTAAGGCACAGTTTCGCGACACATTTAGTAAACTCCGGCTGCGATGTACGCCTGGTTCAGGAAATGCTTGGACATTCAAGCCTTTCAACAACCCAGCGTTACACGCATGTAAATATTGAAAACCTGAAAAAAGTATATGCAAGAGCGCATCCCCATGGGAAATGAGGTATTAGGGAATAAGGAATTATGAATGAAAAAATTAAATTATGAAGAGGTTTTTTGTTATGAGAGAGAAAGTTAGTATTCATTCGACCACAGTAATGGCTGTGAGAAAGGACGGAAAAGTCGCCATGGCGGGAGACGGGCAGGTAACCATGGGTGATACGGTTATGAAAAACAATGCCCGCAAAGTGCGCCGCCTTATGGACGGGAAAGTTCTTTGCGGCTTTGCCGGAGCTACTGCTGACGCATTCACCCTATTTGACCGTTTTGAAGCAAAGCTGAAAGAATATTCGGGCGATCTTTTAAGAGCGGCGGTGGAACTGGCAAAAGACTGGCGTATGGATCGAACTTTAAGGCGGTTGGAAGCATTGCTGCTGGTAGCCGATCTTTCAAAAACCCTGCTTATATCAGGGACTGGAGATGTGATCGAACCTGCGGAAAACGCGCTCGCTATTGGCTCGGGAGGAAATTACGCCTATGCCGCAGCCCTGGCGTTTCTGGAAGGTTCAGCTTTTTCGGCGGCTGAAATTGCAGAAAAAAGTTTAAAGATTGCGGGTAACATCTGCATTTATACAAATATGCAAATAACAATAGAGGAATTGGGTTAAACAAATGACAGAAAAACAACTGATGAACGAAAAATTAAACCGGCTTACTCCAAAAGAAATTGTGCTTGAACTGGATAAATACATAGTCGGTCAGAAAAAGGCGAAACGCTCGGTAGCGGTAGCGCTGCGTAATCGTATCAGAAGGCTCAAGCTTGAGCCTGAACTGCGTGAGGATATTGCCCCAAAGAATATTCTAATGATTGGCCCCACGGGCGTTGGAAAAACAGAAATAGCCCGCCGGCTCGCTAAATTATCGGGTTCTCCTTTTTTAAAGGTAGAAGCGACAAAGTATACCGAAGTTGGCTATGTCGGCAGGGATGTTGAGTCCATGGTTCGCGATCTTATGGCAGCGGGGTTTCAGATGGTGAAACAGGAAATGCAGGAATCTGTTACCCAGGAAGCCGAAAGACGCGCGGAAGAAGCCCTCCTTGATTTATTGCTTCCTTCAAACGCAAAAAAACAGAAGGAGAAAAAACCAAGGTCTGGCCCGGTTGTACGGCCAATGGGTACTTTTTCCATAAACCCTGAAAATTCCGGCGGCAGCATTATTGGAACAACGCTTCAGGTAGGGATTCCGGTCTTTAACAAAAAAAATGACCGTAATGAGACGAATGAGGAAGAAGAAGTAAATCAGGCGGAGAACTTTCTGCGTGACGAAATTTTTAAAGATGAAACCGCAAACGAAGGCGAGGATGATAAATTTAAAGCTACCAGGGAAAAATTACGGGTTATGCTTCGTGAAGGGAAACTTGATGACAGGCCGGTAGAGCTTATGGTAAATCAAAATCCTACGTTCCCGGCAATAGAAATGATGGGTACAAGTATGGAAGATTTGGAAACAAGTCTTTCGGGAATCGCCGGTTTCTTTGGCGGCGGTAAAAAGAAAAAAGTTGTAACTGTCTCGCGGGCAAGGGAGATACTGAGAGCCGAAGAGGCTGAGAAACTGGTAGACCGTGATCGGGTAAGCGATGAAGCCCGTCAAAGGGTAGAAGAGACAGGAATAATCTTTATAGACGAGATTGACAAAATAGCCGTAAAGGGAGACAGGGGAAGCGGTCATGATGTTTCCCGCGAAGGTGTCCAGCGTGACATCCTTCCAATTGTCGAAGGCGCTACCGTAAACACAAAATGGGGACCTGTTAACACAGACCATATACTGTTTATAGCTGCCGGCGCCTTTAATATAAGCAAGCCCTCGGATCTTATCCCCGAATTGCAGGGACGTTTCCCGCTTAGGGTTGAACTTGATTCCCTGGGCAAAGATGATTTTTTGCGTATTCTTACAGAGCCGAAAAATGCCCTTATTAAACAATACACCGAACTGCTCGCGACTGAAAAGGTAAAAGTCAACTTTCCGCCGGAGACGGTTGAGCTTCTTGCCGCTCTCGCCGCAGAAGTTAACTCGAAACTGGAAAATATCGGAGCGCGCAGGCTTCATACCATTATGGAGACCCTGCTTGAGGAACTTTCATTTGAGGCTTCCGATATTGGTCCCGCAGATATTGACATTACCGTGGATTATGTCAATGAAAAACTGGCGGAAATCGTAAAAGATCAGGATCTTGGGCGATATATTCTATAAAGGGCAATTTTACTCTTGCCGATGTTAGAAGGGAGGAAGATTATAATGAATACTTTTGCCAGAACTGTGGATTTACTGCACCGCGCGATGGATGTATCCGCTGTACGCCGTCAGGTAATCGCCAATAATATGGCGAATGCCAATGTTCCCAATTTTAAACGGACAGTAGTCAACTTTGAAAGCGAACTGAAACGGGCGCTGGATTCCGAAAAGCAAAAACCGTCCCTGGAGTTGACATTAAGCCATCCAAATCATATTCCCAACTGGAAGGAAAGTGATTATAGGGATGTGCAGATACGCCGGGTTTTGGACTATACAAGTACTTATAACAACAACGGTAACAATGTAAACCCGGAACAGGAATTCATGCTCGCTACGCAGAATCAGATGAGCTACACTCTTTTCGCACAGTCAGCAGCGTTTGAATTTGGTCAGATAAACAGGGTTCTTAGGAATTAGTAATTAGGAGTTGGTATGGGAATTTTTAGTTCGATTAATATAGCCGCTACCGGTCTTTCCGCCGAAAGGGTCAGGCTGGATGTTATCTCGGATAACATGGCCAATGTGAATACGACCAGGACTTCGGAAGGCGGTCCGTTCAAGCGCAGCCGCGTGATAATGCGGCCAATGGTAGAAAGCCCTTACTGGAGATCGCCCTTTCTTCCGCAGTCCATGGATAACGGGATTGGACAGGGAGTGAGGGTTCTGGAAATCCAAAAAGATCATACTACGGAAAATCCGCTGCGCTGGGATCCTAATCATCCCGACGCCATATTATCGGGACCAAGGCAGGGTTATGTTGAACTGCCGAATGTGGATATTGTTACCGAGATGGTGGATATGGTTTCCGCTACACGGTCTTACGAAGCAAACGCTGCGATAATAGAAGGTTCAAAGGCAATGTTCCAGCGAGCCCTGGATATAGGCGGCAGATAGCGTTAATAACCTTAAGGGGAGGGGGAAAAATGAATATTTTTAATAACGATGCTTTTATAAGCGCGTCCGCAGCTAAAAATTACGCCACAGTGATGAGGCGCACTCATCCAAACCACATGATGCCGCCGGACAGTCCATATTTCGGCAACGGAAATAAAATGATCCATCTGGAAAAAACAATCGGAGCCGAGGGCATCACAAGGGCGGGAACTTTTCAGCATACAATGCTGCAGGCGTTGGACAAGGTGTCCGGCGCGCATCATAACGCGAGCAACCTTGCTCAGGAAGCGTTCCTTAACCCTGATTCTGTTGATGTTCACGATGTCACGATTGCCCAGGGGATGGCAAGTATGTCGCTTGACATTACGCGGAATATTTTAAGCAGGCTCGTACAGGGCTGGAGAGATTTGATAAATACAAGGTAAGTATATCTTTAGGGGGGGAAATGAACGAGTTTTTAAAAAAAATATTTGAAAGGGCAACCGGTCTTTGGGCTACCTGGTCAATGCAGCAGAAGGGTATATTTGTTGTAGTTGTTCTTGTTGTTATCGGGGGAGTTGTCGCGCTTTTCAGAGTTTCGTCAACACCGGTAATGACTTCAGTGTTTGACGCTCCTATCCGGGATGAGGCTGTATTGGACAGGATCGTCTTTAGACTTAACCAGGAAGGTGTAAGACCCACTGTTACCGCGAACGGTATAGTTCAGGTAGCGGATGAGCCCACAGCGCGGCGCATGAGAGCCATTCTTATAAGTGAAGATCTTATTCCCAGCGGAATAGATCCCTGGCAGATATTCGACAGGGACAGATGGGCCATTACCGATTTTGAGCGCAATGTAAATTTCCAGCGAGCGCAGAGACAGATGATAATCGATCATGTCAGGGCGATTGATGATGTTGATGATGCCAGGATAACCATAGTATGGCCAACGGAGCGGCTCTTCTTTTCGGATCAGAATCCGACAAGCGCCAGTGTTGTGATTATCCCAAAACCGGGAAGTGATATAACCCAAAACCGCAGAAAAATTGAAGGTATTCAGAAACTTTTAAAGTTCGCCATTGAAGGACTGCATGACGAAAATATCGTAATAACCGATCATACCGGTATGCAGCTTAACGATTTTGCGGGTATGGAGGCAATGGACAGGCTAAGTCTTATTGAACGTGAAAAGAGAATTATCCTTGATATTGAGAAAAGATACCGTGGTTCTGTATTAAGCGCTTTGCAAAGTACTTTTTCCGCGAATCGTGTAAGAGAATTAAATATAAAAATTGATATGGATATGTCAAGAAAGGCCGTTAGTACCGAAGAATTCTTTCCCATTACAATAAGGCCCAGGACTCCGGGACTTCCCTACGATGACTCATTATTTGTTGAGTCTATTACCCGTTCCAGATCTTCAGCTGAAACCAGATGGCAGGGAACGGGCTATAACCCCGAAGGTCCCCCGGGTGTCGAAGGTCAAACCCCTCCTGCCTTTAGGGATATGAGTAATCTTTACGGCAGGATGGATCAGGAAACTCACACCCATAACGAAGAAATAAACCAGCGCCTGATTCAGGAAGAAAGAAGTCCGCAAATAGATCGTGTAACGGTTTCTGTCAATATAGACGGAAGATGGAGATGGAAATTTGATGAAAAGGGAAACCCGGTAATTCTGCCGGATGGTACAATAGAACGGGAATATATGCCTGTTCCGCCGGAGGATCTTCGCAGGGCAGAAGACTTGATTCGTGATGCCATAGGTTTTAATGCTGCAAGAGGGGATTCTGTTACAGTACGAAATATTCCCTTTGATCGTACCGAAGAATTCAGAATTGAAGATGCGGCATATTTCAGAAAAAAACAGATGCAGACAACAGTTATTGTTTTCCTTTCAGGTTTGACATTACTGTTGTTTGGATTTATATTATTCAGGATGATCTCCCGCGAAATGGAACGCAGGAGAAGGATTCTTGAGGAAGAGCGTGCGCGGCGCGAGCAGATGCTCCGAGAGAGCGCTATGCTTGATGCGGAACACGAAGGAATGGAAGTCTCCATTTCGCTGGAAGAACGTAACAGGATGGAGCTTATGGAAAGTGTCATAAATATGGCAAAGGAACATCCTGAAGACGCAGCTCAGCTTATCAGAACCTGGCTGTTGGAGGAATAATTATGAAACTCCATTTTATATTTGGTTTAACTGTCCGGCTTAACAGCCGGATAATATAGGGGTTATATATGGCAAAATCAGGATTATCCGGCGGTTCCGGAAGCAAAAAAAAGAATGTAAAAGAATATTCAGGACGTCAGAAAGCGGCTATTTTCCTTGTTACTATTGGTTCGGAAATCTCCGCTGAGATATTTAAATATCTGCGTGAAGATGAAATTGAAACTCTTACCTTTGAGATAGCGCGTCTTGAGACTATTGATTCTGAGCAGAAAGACGCCATATTGGAAGATTTCCAGGAATTGATGATGGCGAATCAGTTCATCTCCACGGGCGGTATCGACTATGCCAGGGAACTTCTTGAAAAATCGTTGGGAAGCCAGAAGGCAATAGACATCATCAACAGGCTTACTTCAAGTTTGCAGGTACGTCCTTTCGACTTTATACGCCGCACCGACCCTGCGCATCTTTTAAACTTTATTCAGCAGGAACACCCGCAGACCATCGCCCTTATTCTGGCGTATCTGGAACCCAACAAGGCTTCTGTTATACTGCAAAACCTGCCGCATGAGGTACAAAGCGATGTTGCGCGGCGTATTGCTACAATGGACAGAACAAGCCCCGAAGTATTACGTGAAGTAGAGCGCGTACTGGAAAAGAAACTTTCCTCACTGTCAAGCGAAGACTATACTGCTGCAGGCGGCGTTGAAAGCATTGTTGAGATTCTTAACCTTGTTGATCGTGCGTCTGAAAAGCAGATTATCG
>Ga0099364_10001590_pt1 | contig 37078 bp, 32 predicted proteins | sample TergutTh196P3_FD_73070 | JGI IMG/M metagenome (GOLD analysis project Ga0099364, IMG submission 73070) | Microcerotermes parvus P3 segment gut microbial communities from Pointe-Noire, Republic of the Congo - Th196 P3 | ecosystem: Host-associated > Arthropoda: Insects > Digestive system > Gut ... | reverse complement strand
CAGCAGTCCACGCGGCGATGGCAGGAAAAACCAAATTAATTATTGGGCTAGTCAATGGTGTATTCGTACACCTGCCAATAACAACGGTAATCCGCCGCCGCAACAAGATCAACCCTGAAAGCAGCCTCTGGCGCGACACCTTGGACGCAGTGAATCAGCCTGCACTGATGGTGAATGTGTTTAATGGGTAGGATGTGGGCTTCCGCTTAGTGCCAAGCGTAACAGTAAATGCAATTTGCACCGCAAATTCCGTAAGCGCCTATGTCTACGCTTTTACAGCATAGGCAATTAGGGCGTTGATTTTTATCTTTTCCGCTAAACTCAAGTCCCCACAATTTATGGATTAATTCAGCATCAATACACGCTCCTGGTTTAATGCCATAAGGGCTGAAATCTTCTTTTCTGGCACAGCTTTGTATATTCATCCCTGCAGCTTCTGCACTCTTTGCAAAATTGGTGAGCAGCCTAGGAAGAATATCCGCGGTGTCTAATAATAGCAACAGATCAAATTTTTCCATAACTTCAAGGCGTTTTTTTGGACTTTTATACTCGTCATAAATACTAATAATTACCCGCTTAACAGATCCTGCTAAACTTTGTGCTATTGTGTTAAAGTTGGCAAGATGGAAATCTTCATTGGTAACATTGGTTAAAAACACCGGATCATAACGCCAAATTACTCTATCCGGCCCTATTTTTTCCGCCAACTTTTTCATCGCATTTAAGACCTTTGATGTACGAGTCATACTTGGCTCCAATAAAACGGGATAACCTGTTACCGTTACCATCACATAGAAGTTAAACCCTCTTTCTATCAATTCATCCACATTTTCAAGAATCTTTCTTGGATCCCGTGTCCAAAAAACAAGAACAGAAACCCCTTCTTCTGACTTCATACCTTCTTTTTGAGGAATGAGAGAAACCTGCTTAATTTGATTACGATTAAATGGATTTGCCACCTTACAAGAGCCAGCCCTGATCCTTTCCATAAACCACGGAAATTGAAACCTCGGAATATCACACCGTCTTGAAACACTAACAATCATGCAACATTCTACCCCTACCAAACCCATTGACACAACCCTCGCCAATTGTGTAAAGTTAGTGAAAAGGGGCTGTAGCTCAGTTGGCTTAGTGCTTGAACTCGACAGTCCGCGCTAGCGGACAGTTAAATCCATACCATACAGAGCCAAGCGCGACTTAACATCTTGACCTAACCCAATAAATTTTATATAGTAAATGTAACAAAGATTAGGGGCTGTAGCTCAGTTGGCTAGAGCGCTTGAATGGCATTCAAGAGGTCAGGGGTTCAATTCCCCTTAGCTCCAAATGAAATGAACTGGTGATAAATTGTCATCAGTTAAAAATGCTCGCACTTGCAAAAAACCCATGCAGGGGGGAAGATGTCTAAACTAGAAGCTGTAGAATATACGCCATTTGAGAGTATTAAGCAAATCGATGAAAATGGAATGGAGTATTGGTTTGCCAGAGATATGCAAAATACCCTGCTTTATGCCGAATGGCGTAACTTTCACAAGGTTATTGATAGGGCTATGCTTGCCTGTAAAAACAGCGGGGTTAATGTTAATGACCATTTTGTTGACCTCAACAAAATGGTCAAGATTGGTTCAGGCGCAGAAAAACAGGTCATTGATTATAAACTCACCCGCTACGCCTGTTACCTTATTGTCCAGAATGGCGATCCTCGCAAAGAGATTATTGCCCTTGGTCAAACATATTTTGCCATACAGACACGACGGCAGGAATTAGCCGACACCTTTAATCAACTTGATGAAAATAACAAACGGCTTGTTGTTCGTGGTAATATTAAACAATGGAATCAGCTTTTGGCAGAAGCCGCGCACAATGCCGGAATCATCACTGATGAGGAGTTTGCTATTTTTCAAAATGCGGGTTATATGGGACTTTACGGCGGACTTACCGTTGCCGATATTCATGCGCGTAAAGGTTTAAAAGACAAAGATAAAATCCTTGATTTTATGGGTAGTACAGAGCTTATTGCCAATTTGTTCCGTATTTCTCAAACAGAGGAAAAACTAAAGTTAGACCAACCTGCATCGGCAGTGGAAGCTAATAATATACATTACCAAATTGCTGAAAAAATCCGTAATGCCATGAAAGCAATGGGAACAACATTACCGGAGAATCTTTCCACACCGGAAAAAAGCATACAGGTCATTGAACGCGAGGAAATTAAAAAACTGCGTAGTTCAAAGACAAAGCTGATGCTTGACGAATAGGTATAATGATCTTCAAAACATCTAACCCCGCTGTCGCACCGCTTCATACAACAAGACCCCCGCGGCTACCGATACATTCAAAGAGTCTATTCTTCCCATAGAGGGGATGCCTACCATGCGGTCGCAGCGTTCGTATAATAGGCGGGAGATTCCTGCGCCTTCGCTGCCTAGGACAAAGGCTGTTCTGCCGCTGAGGTCTACTTTGTGGATGGGGTCGCCGTGCATGTCGGCGCCGTAAATCCAGAAGCCTGCTTCTTTTAAGTCTTCCATTGCACGAACCAGATTGGGGGTTTCCGCTTGGGCTACCCATGAGACGGCGCCTGCGGAAGTTTGTGCAATTATAGGGGCGTGTTTTGCACTGCGGCGGTTGCGGCTTATGACAAGGTCAACTCCAAATTGGTCACAGCAGCGGAGAATTGCGCCGTAGTTGTGGGGGTCTGTTATTTCATCAAGGATTAATACAAGCGCATTCTTTTTATCGGTTGCTTCCAGATTGGTAAGAAAATCTTCCAGAGAAATATCCGCTTCACCGCCCTCGTTTTCTACATACAGAGCAATCCCTCTGTGATTTGGAGCAAGACCGTCAAGGTCAAAAGTTCCCACCCTGTCAATGCGGATTTTATTTTCTATAGCAAGTTTGACAATTTCTTTTGCACGGGGTCCAGCTTTTGCCATTAAAAGGGGACCGCATGGCCGCCCTGATTTTATTCGTTCTTCTATGGAATGAAAACCTGTTAAATACATCATGACAGTACCCCTTTATATTTTTTTACAAAATCGCAGGGGCGGTAGGTCATTTTTGCCTGCCTTAGTCCTTCATCGCCAAGATCTTGTTCACGGTTTATGTATGTAAAAAAAGAGGGTAAAGATGCGGCAAAAGCTTTGTTCATAAATTGGTACAGCCCCTTGTATTCTTCAATTGCTTTTTCAAAATGGACAACAAACATTCTGCCCTGCGCTATGCTTTCTCCTGCACAATATGCGGCAGGGTTTCCATCGATATAAAAAACAGAGCCTTTTAAGGGGAGCACTTCAAATTTGTCCAGTGCTTCTTTTGCCGCTTTGTAGTCTCCGTCTTCTCTTAAACTTGCGTTTCGGTTTGCGTTTTCCAGCCACTTGTCCAAAACTTTAACGGCATCCGGCACTGTTTGTGCGCTTAGAGGTTTTTGTTCATGGTTAGGGTATGCGTTTAAAAAATTGTTTACATGGTTTTTCTTTTTGTGAAACTTTTTTCCGGCAAGCTCCGCTAAATCTTTACGGTAATATAAATAATCAAAGTTATCTCTGTCTTCTGTGAATACAACGCCGCGATTCTCAAGCTCCGCTTGTACAGGTTCCAGAACAGAACTTGAAATATTTTTCCAGTAATCATGGGTTACAAAAAGATTTTGTAAGATATCCCAGTCAGGCGCACAACAGGGAGTTAGAAAAAATTTTTTGCAGCCCCCTGCACTTTCGGCAGGCTGCTCACCGGAAATTATAAACCCGCTTTTTTCTTTATCTGTCTCTCCGCAAAAACGGGAGATTTTGTAATTGTATCGATCTTTAAAAAGATAAAGCCCGGAAAATGTAAATTCTGAAACACCGTCAGTTGTAAGAGACAATCTTGGGTGCAGTGTTTCTTTTAAGCTGAAATCTAAAGGAATAAAATTGGGATAGATAGGAACATCTAACATCGTGGCTACTCTGTTTTTTTTGCCTGAGTTGCTCTTCTGGATCCAAGAAGTATGGATACAGATTCCAAGTATGGTATATTCTCACAGATGATTTTAATAATTACAGTCATGGGAACAGCTATAATCATTCCGGCAAAACCCCAGATGAATCCCCAAATTGTTAATGAAGCAAGAACAATAAGCGGAGAAATTCCAACATGATCGCCTATCAATTTTGGATCAATAATATTACCAATAATTATATTTATAGCTAAAATTAAGACAACTGTTAAAATCACCGGAACCGGTTCCGGCCAGAATTGAAGAAGTGCAAAAAGAGAAGTTCCAAAACCGGCAACAATACTGCCAAATATCGGGATGAAGTTAAAAATAAAAGCAACAAGCCCCCATATGATTGCAAATTCCACGCCAATCAACCACAATCCTGTAGCGGTTATGATGCCGGTTACCAATGAAATTACAAATTTAGCCGTAAGGTATCTGGTAACCTGAGACATTAAATCTTTTCCCATTTTATCCATACTGCCGGATTGTCTGTCAAACGCTATTTCCAGTTTTTCTTTAAAGAAACTTGCTTCCAGTAAAATAAATGCCATAAAAATTGCTACCATAATGGCGCTTGTAATAAAGTTAATTAATGCGGTAAAAGACGATGTTGCAAAGTTATACACAAAAGTTCTTATACCCAACTGACCCCAAAGGTTTTCCCAGAATGATAAACTTTCATCATTTGGAAGTTCCAGAAAATTTGCCAACAACGTATAAATTTCGGTTAAGCGGGTTTCATATCTATCATATAGCGATGGATGTATAAAGGCTCTGCCTGATGTAAAAAGTATCATTCCAAACAGGTATAAAGCAACACCAATTACAACAACACACAATAAAACGGAAAAAATCCGCTTAATTTTAAGTTTATCCAGCAAGGTAATTAATGGAAACATTACTAAAGCCAGTAGGAAGGCAATAGTAAAGGGTAAAATCACTGTGGCGGCCAATTTTAAGACGGCAATGGCAATGATTATACAGATAAACAGCAGCAAAAAGAAGACAGTGCGGCCGGAATGGAGGGGTTTTTTTAAGTTACTCACTATTTTATTATGCCATATCAATATTTTTTTTGCAAGAAAGCCTTGACTGAGTTGCAAAAATTAATTATCTTTATTACAAGATAATTTGTAGGGTTAATTAGCCTAAGGTTTATCAACCTAGGATTTATCAACCCGAGCCTCCCGGGTTTCCAGAACCTCCTTTTCCCGGGAGGTTATTTTTTGCCTAAATCTGTATCCTTGTCCCAAACGAAGCCCCAAATTGACCGCCTGTCATGTTATACAGCACATTTATATCAAATCTGATAATTGTTAAATTTAAGGATATTCCGCCAAAAAGCCGCATATTAAAGCTTGTTTTTTCATTTATATATTCAAACCCATTTTGGCTGATGCCGGCAATACCCATGTTTTTAAGAGCGTCTATTACTTCAGTCGGGATTCCTTCTTCACCGTTGACACTTACTGTTGATCTAAACTCATATCCCGCGTGGGACGTTGACATGCTTAAGCCCGCCCCCGCATATGGGGTAATAAAGGGAAGTCTAAAGGAAACCTGCACTTTTAATTCAAATGTGTCGGTTCCCCATAAAAAGCCCATTTTTGGACTACCCAGCTTAAGCTCATGACTAGTACTCGGTACATCAAGCTCCAATCCATCGCCAAGGGGAAACCTTATTCCGCCCTTTAAGTGATAGTACCCTATGCCAACAGACACTTTAGGCAATATTGGCTTGTCTAAAAGGGCATAACGAATATCAGCTCCTACAAGCAGATAGTCAGCCGCAAAGCCCCAACCTTCCAGGGGAAGAATACCCAATTTAACGCCTACATCAAATGGAAGAATAATCCCTCCAAGTCTGGCCTCTACAGTATAGCCAAGCATGGGTAATCCTATATCTTCTAGGAAATCCGGGAGTTTATCTCCCTGATCGATAATACCTAAAACCTTTTTAACAGAACCACTGCCAAAGGTAGTAAAACCCGTGGTAAGCCCTATGCCAAAATGAGGGGGCAAAGATGGAAAGAATTTTCCAATATAGGCATCCGACCAATTAAGCCCCAATGTTGAATAAAATGGGACAGATTCGTGGATTTCTTTAGCAAAGCCGTCTACGGTTTTATTAAGATCATTGAGATCAGGTATCTCAGGTATGGTCTGGGAAAAAGCCGCACCGGAAACGAGTAGCATCAATAATGCACCAATAAAAACAATTTTAAGTCCTTTCATAATTTCTCCTTTTCTCTTAATTGAGTTTCTACAATAAAATATAGCATTTTTCCTGTTAAAGATCAATTCATTCTGTTAGTTATTTGTTAATGTCCTTTTCTTTTTTTAGTTCCATGAGATATTTAAATCAAAATACCTTTAGGAGGATTTATGAAAAAGATTTTAGTAATTGCGATATTGACGGCTTTAGTTGCCGGGTCAGTATTCGCGCAGAGTTTGACTTTAGACGGCTATTTTAACAGCGGTCTGGGTCTTGTTGTTACGGATGCGGAAGATTCTAATCCGCAGTTAAGGGCATTCGGCGTTGACTCCGAATCACAGGGATACAGGTTCCGTTTGAACGGTTCGTATCAAAATGAAGAAAGAACGGCAGGTGCAAGGTTCCGTTTCCAGTCACAGCGCAACCTTACCAATCCATCTACATCCACCGTTACCGTAAACCATCCCGCTATACCCGCTCAAGATGGTGTTGAGGTTTATGATGAAAACGGTGATCCAATAGGCTATGTAGATATACCCGGGACACCTGCTTCAACTTCAACTTCAACCGTAACGGGTCCCAATACATACGGCTATCTTTCAATTCCGTATATGTATGGTTGGGTAAACTTGTTTGATAATAAGTTTTATGTAGCAGCTGGTCTTGTTGACGACGGTACTTATGCAACCGCAGACTGGTGGTACAACGATGATCAGACAGAAGGCTTGGGTATTCTGGTTAGAGCAGCCCCAATCAGCGGTTTAAGCATTGGTGTTGGTGCTTATACTATCAGCCAATTAAGCGGTGGAGGCAACAATGTTTTGGCGGGTGGTCTGGATAATTTTACGAATCGTGCAATCAATCTTGCAGATGCCAAATATACTTTTAACCTTGCTTATACTATGCCGGATGTTTTCCGCTTTGGCGTATCGTATCGTACTAAAAACAGAGCAGCCGGCGGCTGGTCAACCAGTATTGCCCCTGTTAATGATAACTATGGCTACAGCAGGGACAACTTTGAACTTGACCAGTTAATTGGTGAAGTCCGTATTTTAGCTGTAAAAGATCTTACCGCTGTTGTTGTTGGTATTATTGACAACCTTGAAGATGGCAAAAACCAAAATATGATATTTTCTGAAACGATTGCTTTTAAGGTAAATGATCAGCTTAATGTAGGTTTTAACGCAGTGCAATTCATATATAATAATTATGAAAATGCTGCTGGTGAAGCACTTGATTATGATCCCAGTTTACTTTTTAATCTCTGGGGAAGCTATGCAATTGGCAGCGTTATACCCAGACTTGATTTGGTATATATGATGGGCGGCAGAAGCCGTTTATCAACCACAGATGGAAGATACCAAAGGAAAGCTTTCAATGAAAGGCAAGGTCGTACTAATGTCGAGGATGATCATTCAGTATTCAGTGTAAGACCTTCTGTTAGAGTAAATGTAGGCAACAGAGCGCATATTGAAATTGGCAATATGCTTAACTTTGATTCCTATACCGGAGCTGAAGCATCATCCGGTTATGTTGGAAATGGCGAATCTAGAATGTCCAATGTCTTCTATCTTGACTTTAGGTGGAATTTCTAATACGATAAAGGTGCCAGGAACCGTGCGAGTATTCGCCGCCCAACCCCGCCAGGTCCGGAAGGAAGCAACGGTAAGCGGATGTGTATTGCGCCGCGGCCCTCCTGGCACTTTTTTATTACGGATAAACAAGCGGGGTTACCATTTAACGCGGATTTACGCTGATTGGGCGCTGATTTGCGCGGATTATTTTATTGATTTTGTTTTGCCTTGAAAAAGTTATTTATCTATCGTATTATGTTGGTTATGGAATTATTATACGAGAAAGAAACTTATGCCATTATTGGTGCTGCTATGGAAGTACATAAAGAGCTGGGATATGGCTTTCTTGAAGCTGTTTATCAAGAAGCCTTAGAAATTGAATTTCAACAAAGAGGCATCCCGTATAAAAGAGAGCAGCCGCTCACATTATATTATAAGGGTAAACCTTTAAATAAATTCTATGTTCCGGACTTTATTTGTCATGATAAAATAATAATTGAATTAAAAGCTGTAGATAAAATAAAATCTGAACATGAAGGACAAGTAGTAAATTATCTAACAGCAACAAAGCTAAAACTAGGTCTAATACTAAACTTCGGCAAAAGCTCACTAGAACACAAAAGAATAATCAAACAAAAAAAATAAAAAATCAATAAAAATAAATCCGTGTAAATCCGCGTTCAATCCGTGCAAATCCGCGTTAAATCGTGACCCCGCCCGCTTTCTATTTGTTTACATATCTGCTATACTGTTCACATGTCTAATACGGCGGCTAAATATAGACCCAAGACTTTTGACGAGCTTGCGGGGCAGGAGTTTGTGGTCTCTACTATTAAGAATTCGCTTAAAAGCGGGCAGATTGCCCATGCTTATTTATTCTCAGGGCCTAGGGGGTGCGGTAAGACCAGCGCTGCCCGTATCTTAGCGCGGTCGTTAAATTGCCTTTCCAACCTTTCTAAAAGCGATAAACCTGCGGAGGAGCCCTGCGGCACCTGCGATAATTGCATTTCAATCAGCAAGGGCGCCAGTATGGATGTGCTTGAAATAGACGGCGCTTCCAATAATTCAGTAAATGATGTCCGGCAAATTAAGGACGAGGTTGTTTTTCCGCCTCAGACAGGCAAGTACAAGGTTTATATTATTGATGAAGTCCACATGTTAAGCACCAGCGCATTCAATGCGCTTTTAAAAACCATAGAAGAGCCGCCGCCGTATATTGTTTTTATCTTTGCCACAACAGAGCTGCACAAAGTTCCCGCAACAATTAAAAGCCGCTGCCAGCAGTTTAACTTTAGATTAATATCGATAGAAATCATTCAGGGGATCCTAAAAAAAATCTGCGCAGAGAATGGAATTGATGCGGAAGATGACGCTCTTTTTTGGATAGCCCGTGAATCCACAGGAAGTATGCGCGATGCATTTACCCTGTTTGATCAGGTTGTCTCTTTTTCCGCAGGGAAAATTCGTAGTGACCTAATCCGTGAAAAGTTGGGGATTATCGGCCTTGAAAGGCTTAACGCTCTTGCGGAAGCCTGCGCTGTAAATGACGCTGCCGCCTCTTTTGCTCTTGCGGACGAATTGCTTGCTTCCGGTGTAGCTATCGAACAATTCGTTATCGATTTAACAGGTTATTACAGGGGACTCTTGCTTCTTAAAAACGGCATAACAAGGGAATCTCTTTTAGGGTACAAAGCCGAGCAATTTTCCGCCAAAGTTTTAGAAACCTACGATGCAATCCGTCTTGAACAGGCGTTAGACATTTTACTTGAATGTTACCGCAGCTTACGCTATTCAGTGTCCCCACGATTTGAATTGGAAACGACGGTTTCAAAGCTAACATGGCTTACCAAGTGGATCTCTCCGCGCGAGTTAAAAGAAGCGGTTGACGGTGCGTACGCAGGCGGGGGACAGCGGCCAACAGGGCAGCCCGTTGCAAGACAACCGGTTGCCTTGCAACCTGTTGAACCGCCGCGGCCAAGTGCCCCTTCTATTGAAGAAATACCGACAGCTTCAGCTGCAGTTGCAACCCAAACCCCAACTCAAACAAGGTCGGCTTATGACGGCAGCCGTTCACTTACTGCTGAATTTGACCGTATGGTTGCCGCCAAAACTGCAGCTAACAGTCAACCTATCAATAAAAAAGAAAGTGATGATGACGATGACCCTGTCTGGAAAATAAAAAGCAATAATCCGCCGCAGGTAGAAAAAGTATTATCAATATTGCCGGGAACGGTAATAGAATAAAAATAAACGGAGAATAAAATGAACATAAATCCATTTGATCTTTTAAAAAACGCTCAAAAAATTCAGGAGCAGATGAACGGCTTTCAGGAAAAACTTGCTGATGTAACAGTAACAGGCGCATCCGGCGCCGGCATGGTAGAAATCGATATTAACGGAAAGATGGATGTTGTAGATGTCCGCATTGCGCCGGAAGTTATGGATGATGTTGAAATGTTGCAAGATTTAATTATGTCAGCTTTTTCTGATGGTATGGCAAAAGTAAGGGAAGAAATTTCTAATCAAGCTTCTGCTATTACAGGCGGATTAGATCTGCAAGGTTTAAATATTCCGGGTTTTCCGAGTTAATTCGCATGACACCTAACGCGTTGGACAGGCTGATAGCTTTATTTTCCAAACTTCCCGGTATTGGAAAAAAAAGCGCAGGGCGGATAGCGTATCATATATTGGATGCCAGCCCTTCACTTGCGGAAATTTTATCCAGAGAGTTATCCGGTTTACACAAAGCAATTTGCCGCTGCAGTATTTGCGGCGGTTTTACAGAATCCAATCCATGCGCTATTTGCTCTGACCCTGAAAGGGATCATTCTGTTATTTGCGTTATAGAAAGCGCACAGGATATGCGTATTATAGAAGAAGGCCGCGAGTTCCGCGGAGTGTATCATGTTTTGGGCGGACTTATTGCGCCGCTAGAAGGCATTGCTCCTGAAAATCTTTCTATTGGTAAACTGATAGCCCGTCTTCATACCGGTTCTGCAAACAATCAACATAAAGTAAAAGAAATTATTTTAGCTCTTAACCCCACTATTGAAGGCGACACCACCGCATTGTATTTGCAAAGACAATTAAAAGATTTCCCCATAGAAATAACCCGCCTTGCATCCGGAATGCCCGTCGGCGGAAATATTGAATATATAGATCGATTAACACTGTCCAGAAGTTTTAGGGGAAGGATTAAGGTTTAGCATGGAGGTTACCATATGAATGAAATAATCAAAAAACGCCGCAGTATCAGAAAGTTTGAAAGCGGCAAACCTGTTACAAGAGAACAGCTTGATCAATTGCTGGAAGCCGCAATGTTGGCTCCATCGGCTTGTAATTCAAGACCGTGGGAATTTATTGCTGTAACAAAACGGGAAACCCTTGATGAAATTGCACGGGTTCATCCTTATGCGCAGATGTGCAAAACCGCTTCGGCGGCTATCATTGTTGTGGCAATTCCGCAAACTGATGAAAAACCTGCGGGTTATTTCCCCCAAGACTGTGGAGCGGCGACACAAAACATTCTACTGGAAGCGGTTGCTCTTGGGCTTGGCGCTTGTTGGTGTGGCGTTTATCCAAGAGATGAACGGATCGCCGGTTTCCGCAAATTATTCGATATTAATGAACCAAAAATTCCATTTTGCGTTATCGCAATTGGCACTCCCGCCGAAGAACCTGACAGCAGGGGCTTTTTTGAAAAAGCTAAAGTAACTTATGTGGATTGAGAATGAACAATAAATACATTTGCTATTGCGGACTTTACTGTGAAAACTGCGCGGTTAAAGTAAAAATAGAACCGGCGGCAAAAATCCTGTATGAAGAAATGAAAAAAGCCAGCTTTGAGGAAATAATTCAATTCATTCCCAATGGTGATAAATTTTGGCCTTTTTTGAAAAGCATGGTTGAACCGGGTGTGTGCATTTCCTGCAAGGAGGGAAGCGGCAACCCGGGTTGTGCCGTTAGAATTTGCGCCAAAGAAAAAAATGTAGAAATGTGCGCGTTATGCGAATCATACCCTTGTGAAAAGTTTACAGCTTTTTTTAAAAATTACCCTGTGTTGAAAAGTGATAACTTACTGCTCCGTGAAAAGGGTATGGAAGCATGGGGAAAGTTGCAGGATGAACGGCGAGAAAAGGGATTTGTTTATGGGGATGAAAAATAACTTAACAAATGCGGCAAAGGCATCAAATTATTCATTAAAACAGCTTAACCGTATTTTTTCTTTGACAACAGGTTTGACGCTTGGCGAGTATATTCGATTGAATAAATGATTGACACAAAATTAAATACATATTATATTGCAATAAATATGGATGATATTGAATTAAATGGTTTAATAAATGAGTTTTGCAATTTAGACGGAATTCAGGCAATAGTATTAGGCGGTTCTCAAATATCCAAACATTCAGATAATAAATCTGATTATGATTTATATATTTATACAGAAAAGATAATAGATCAAAATATTCGCAATAAAATATTATCAAGATATTGTGAAAAACTTGAAATAGGTAATAGTTATTGGGAATTGGAAGATAATGGAATATTAATTGGGGGCATTTGTTTTGATATAATTTATAGGAATTTACAGCAATTCATAAAAATAATTGCAGATGTTGTTGAAAATTGTAATGCCAGTAATGGGTTTACAACTTGTTTGTGGCATAATATTTTAAATTCTACAATAATATATGATAAAGATGATATGTTTAAAAATGTAAAGGAGCGTTTTTCAGTTCCTTTTCCTGAAAAATTAAAAGAAAATATTATCAAAAGAAATATGGCTTTGCTTTCTGATTCTTTAGTATCTTACGATAAGCAAATATCTAAATCTGTATATAGAAAAGATATAATAAATATAAATAATAGAGTTTCAGCTTTTTTGGCAAGTTATTATGATATAATATTTGCAATAAATGAATTACCACATCCGGGGGAAAAACGTTTAATGGAAATATGTTTAAATGAATGTAAGTTATTGCCAAATAATTTTGAAATAAATGTTAATAATATATTACAAAATATAAATAGCATATCAGAAATGGATAAATCAATAAATAATATTATTAACGAATTAAAAGAGATAATATAAAGATTCAATATGGGCAGTGGTGCGGTAGGGGTTACCCCTCCAACTCCTTCTCCACTTCCTCCAGCCGTTTCATCAAAGTTGCAATTGTGCGCTCTAATCGTTGTTTTTCTTTTTGCAGGCTGACTTGCGGGTCTTCTGGTTCGCTTTTACCGCGGACGGCTATTTTTACAGTGTCGGGGCTTTTGCCTTTGATTAGAGCTTTTTCCGCAGCTTTGCGGTCATCGCTGTTGCGGATGCCTGCAAGGAAGCGCATGTTGTCTGCTCCTACTTCCGGGGCAATATCGTACTCAAACATTTTTATTGCCATGTTGGCAGCGGCTTTTGGAATACGTAACATTCTGTCAACATAATCTTCAAAACGCACGCCAATATCCGTGCAAAGATTATGAGCTTTTAATAAATGTTTGCCCATTTCTTTTACAAGTGAGCCGTTGTTGGCAAGGTATTTTGTGCGGATAACTTCCGTTAATTTTATAAGTTCAGGGGAGCTTTCAAAAACATCGTTATAGATTTTTTTCTTTTCCGCCTTTTCTAAAAGTTCATGGAACAATGCCCAGAACTCTGAGTTGTGCGCTCTTGGAGAAAGGGTCCCGCCCCTTGAACATGCGTGCAGATGGTGGGCGTATTCATGAATTGCCGTATGTAATAAAAGATTTTGCCCTGATTCGTCATTGGCAAAGTTGCGGTTGTGAATAATAATTTCCCTGCTTTGCGGTTTGTAAAGACCGTTTACTTTCTTGCTTTTTTTGCCGGAATAAATAAGAGAAAATTCCAGCGGCGCATCTTCAATTTTTAAAAGTTTTTCTTTTACCTGATCTTGATTCATATATTCTCCTCTGTTTTTTCCATTGCAAGAATGGATGCAGCTATGCAGGCGGTTTCTGTTCTTAATGGGCGGGTTCCCATAGACAGCCGCATAAAGCCGGCTTTTTCAAAAAGGTCTCTTTCCCTGTCTGACCAGCCTCTTTCCGGGCCTATGGCAATTACCGCAGGGCGGCTTGTTACTGCCATGTGAAAGAGAGACCCTTCCGGCCTGACATTATCCATTGATACAAGAAGCGGAAGGCGGCTGCGGTCTTTCTCCCAGGGGCGTTCGGTTAACCACTTTTCTAAATGGTCATAGACAGTAATAGGCGGGATAATGGTGTCACGGGATTGGACTGCCCCCTCTACAAGAGCGGCATGGGCACCGCCATCTCCCAATAATTTGGTATCTTTGTAGCTTTTTTCTCCTAAATCCGTGCCAAAAAGATCGATACTAGAGACTCCCATGCTGCTAAGGTCACGGAAAATACGGCGCAGTTGAATGGGGCGGACAAAGGCAATGGCAACCCTTAACCTAAGCCTAGGCGGCGGCGGACGGTCTGCGTTTATTGTAACAAAGATGGAACCGTCAAAATTGATTTTTTCTATTCTTCCTGTTCCACAGTTCCCACCAAGGATGCCCGCCTCAAATTCATCGCCGGCTTTTTTATGGAGTACTTTTATAAGATGTATTGTCCTTTCATCCCGTCTTGCAAGAGACCTGCCAAGCTCGTGTTCTTCCATCAATATAATATTCACTGTTATAGTATAGCAAATTATTCAGTTAATTCAAAGATAGGCTCAGAGTTTGCAAACAAGGAGTCAATTTTGGCGGCATCCATATTTATTTTTTCCCGGACATTGTCTGAAATAAGCGCGCGCACTTTTAAACGGATAGTACGGGAAGCCAATATTCTTGCACGAACCGCAGGACGACCATGAACGGAAAAGCCCGTCTCTCCGGAAAGGTAAAATGTAACATTACCGGTGTCAATTCCAAAACGCCATGTGAGCTTTTCTTTTCTTAACAATTCCTTTACAAATGCGCACGCTTTACTTACAGGGTTTCCGGATTTATCCAAAGGAGAGCCAAAACACGCAAGGATTGTGTCTCCTTCAAAGCCTGCAATAACGCCACCTGCGTTGAATACAGCGTTTTTTACTTCATCAAAAAAGTTTTTTCTTATTTTGCCCGCATCCTGCGGTTTTTCACGATCTTCCCTGTGAAGAAGGTTTGCATCTCTGATAGCAATAACTGCGGAGTTAGACTGAATAATATCTTTTGGGTGCGGTTTCCCTTCCAGTATCAATCTTTTAAGAATATTTAATGATACACTAGCTCCATAGGCTGTACGGAATAAATTTGTTCTGTATTTTATGTAAAAACATTTACAGGAAAAAATAGCAAAGATTCCCGCCGCAGAAGATCCAAATACAATCAAAGGATCAATCCATATCGATTTAAAAATAAAAACACAGCCCATTATAGCCGTAAAAATGACGCTTAATCCAAGTCCTGAAAAAAGCCCGGCTAATGGTCTTAGCCAAAAAACTGCAATTAATGTAATAAAGACAGCGGCAAATGACCAAAGTAAAATATACGGATTTGTCAAAGGTTCAATGTGATTTTTTGTAATAATGGCATTTGCAAGAAGGGCGGAATATTCTGTATTGCCGGGGGGGCCTAATATGCAAAATGCCATTGTTAATTCTTCTTGCAGTTTGGAATGTATCAATTTAAAGGTTTCATATTCTTCACGCAAATAAACAAAAAATTGTGTTAAACCATCACGCATTCCGGCTAATGCGGCAAGTCCTTCATCGCTTAAAGAAGTTTCATCTTTTATTACTTCATCATAACCGGAAATAATAAGAATTTCTGCATCGCCGTTTAAAAATTCATCAAGGCTTATAAAATATTCAATGCGGGCATCTTTCCATTTTAAAATATTTTCTGAAGTTGGAGACCTTAACATATCTTCCCTAAGCATTAATGCATAATCTCCAAGAAAAAGCGGCGAGCGTTCCGGCAAGGTTCTGGAAAATGCTCCGCGCACATCGGCTTCTTCTAAAGTTTTTTTAATTGACCTGCCGGCTTCTTCATATTCCCTAAAAAGTTCAATATCAATACTTCTAAAATTACAATTCCACGGTGTTATAATATTTGCGTTATTGTCTAAAAGAATATCTGTTTCATCATCGTTATCATTTGAATACGAATTTTTTAACCATAGGATTTTTCTTTTTTCAATTGTTTCTATGCCGGTAAATGCGTATCTGCCTTTAAGATATGAAAATACAGGATGCTCTTCATAAGTTTCCATATTTACCGGCTGTACGCGCCTTAATTTTCCATCTTTGTCCGTTTTTTCTTCAAAGTTAACTTCCATGTATTTTCCAAAAACCGCTATCGAAAGTAGGAAATCCTCATCTCTGTCAATTAACGCGGCAAGCAATCGATCTTTTCCATGATCTGTTAATTCTACAAGTTTTTCTACATACTCAGGGGCGTTAACGGCAGAAACTGTCCCCATACGGATAGCCTGAAAAAGATTGCGGATATTGGAACCAATAAGATCGTACTCATCAAGAAACCGTCTGCGAACTTCAGTTTCCGTAACAGTTACAGGGGAAGACAGCGGCGACAAATTACCTGCCATGACCAATGCTTGAGCTTCCATCTCCGTCAATGCAAGCAAAACTGTAAATAAATCATTATTTTCTATATGATCGCCTGTGTCGATTATCAATATTTCACCGGAGACCGGGGGCGGTTGGCGGAAGCCCAACAAAAAGTCATAGTGCTTGCCCAGTTTTGGACCTGCCAAAATAAAATCTAATAAAAAACCGATGCCTATGGCAAACGCAAGGCCGGCAAGGAGAATAATTAACTGGTGCTTTAACTTTATTTTTACAATATAGTATAATAAATCATGGGGGAAAATATGGCAAGAGCTTTTATGGATGAAAATTTTTTATTAGAAAACGATACGGCGGTTCAGCTTTATCAGGCGGCAAAAAATGAGCCTGTTTATGACTATCACTGCCATCTGTCACCGGCGGAAATAGCCGGCAATATAACAATGAAAGATCTTGCGGATGCTTGGCTTTCAGGCGATCATTATAAATGGCGAATGATGCGTGCAATGGGTATTGAAGAACGGTTTATTACGGGGGATGCTGACAGTTACCAAAAATTCCTTGCATGGACACGGACTGTAGAGAATTTAATTGGCAACCCACTCTACCACTGGACACATTTAGAGTTACAACGATACTTTGACATTCATGAACCTTTGACAGAAAAGAGCGCGCCCGCTATTTGGGAAAAAGCAAACACCTTGTTAAAAAATTTGCCGGTAAAAGAAATCTTTAAAAAATTTAACATTTACGCCGTAGGAACAACTGATGATCCTATTGATTCACTTGAACATCACAAAGCAATCACTGAAGGAAAAGCTCCCATTGGCAAGGTCGATACAAGAGTGCTGCCTACATTCAGGCCGGATAAAGCTTTGGATATATATAGCTATGATTTTCCAAATTATATTGCCAAATTTTCTGAAACGGTTGGCTTTAAAATAAAAACTGTTGACGATCTTCTTGCCGCTCTGGAAAACAGGCTTGACTACTTCATTGAACACGGCTGTCTTTCCAGTGACCACGGTTTAAATTATATACCATGCACAATTTCTGTATGCGATGAAGCAGAAGAAGCTTTTAAAAAAGCCCTAGCAAAAAAAGCTGTATCTGCAGAAGAAGTTGATGTTTTTAAAACAGGAATACTTTGTGAGCTTGGAAAAATGTATACGGAAAAAAATATTGTAATGCAGCTTCATATGTCAGTTATCCGTAATATAAATACAAGAATGTTTCTAAAAATAGGAGCAAATACCGGGTTTGACTCTATTAATGATGGAAAATTAAGTGAAAAACTAGGACTTCTCTTATCTCTAATGGAAGGCCTAGATGAAAAATCCAGTTTGCCTAAAACTATTTTGTATTCCCTTAATCCAAAAGACTACTACCCTCTTGCAACAATCATGGGCGGATTTCAGGATGAAGGCATAAAAGGAAAAGTGCAGCTTGGCTCTGCATGGTGGTTTTGTGATCACAGAGACGGCATGGAAGAACAATTAAAAGTCCTTGCAAGCTTAGGAATGCTGCCTGCCTTTATAGGAATGTTAACAGACAGCCGCAGTTTTTTATCATATCCCCGCCACGAATATTTCAGACGGATTTTGTGTAACATAATTGGCAAGTGGGTGGAGAATGGGGAGTATCCTTTAGATATGCCCAAGTTAGAAAAGATTGTGAAAGATGTGGCGTTTGGAAATGCTAAAGAGTACTTTGGATAGGCGGGGTGGTAAGGGCGTAAGAGTAAAAAATGTTGCGCCTTTACACTCTTATTTTAACATCTCGCCTACGGTCTTTATTGTATAACCTTGGATTGTTAAAACTGAATACTGCTCTGCCAAAAGAGGAGCAAGGGCGGGTGACCATGTGTGGCCTATCATTATAGCTTTTCCGTTTCTTTGCGCCCTTGTCAGACCGCTTGTCAGGAATCGCTGCATACTTTCTTTGTCTTGTTCATTATCAAGAAATACATCCCTTTCTGCAATTGTTATTCCAAGACGGCGGGCGGCAGCGGGGACGGTGGTTTCAGCAGTTGTCCGGGAATCCAGAAAATAAATATTGTTCTCCGCGCAAAAAGCAAGGATTATTTCCATTATTTCCCTGTTCATTGTTATCTTTGAACCTTGATGATTGTTTATTCCCGCTACAGGGCCAACTTCTTCAATATTTTTTGCCAGCATCGATCTAATTTGCTCTTCATTCATGTTTGAATAAATTGCTCCGGGTCCGGGATTCTGTCCGCCTACCGCTTCCATAGGTTGATGCAATATCACTTCTTTTCCACTAGCTCTGATACGGCGGGCAGCTTCCGCTGAGTGAGGAAGCCCGGGCAGCACCGCTATTGTGATTGGACCGGGGATACTCAAAAACGGACCCAGCTCCTGTAAATTATTTCCGGCATCATCAATCACAAAAGCGATAGAACCCATATTTGCCGTTGTAGTTCTTGCTGCCGTAGGTATCGCTGTCGTTGTCGTAGTCGTTGCAGATGGCTGGGTTGTCGGCTGGGCGGCCGGAGTAACAGGACGGGGAGTGCTTTCCGTGGTGGTGGTTCGGGTTGGCTGCGTTGTAGTTGCCGCCGGGGGAGACACAGGCGTGGAAGCTATGGGAGCAGGTTCCTGCACGGTAATTGCCGGAGCAGGCGCGGGCTGTTCCCTGTCAGGGGCGGCTGTTATCGATATAGTTTCTTCCGGGGCATTTTTTGAATTGTTGTATATCATTATCACGGCAAAAGAGATGCAAATTGATGCCACAATAAGCGCGCAAACAAGCTGAAAAGCCCGGATTGCATCGGTTTTTACTCTTGTTCTTTTTCTGCGGGTTCTGGCTGGTTTTTTCCTTGCAACAGGCCGTTTCTGGGTCGTTTTCATTGTTATAATAGATTATCGGCAGTTTATCTTGTCTAAAAAATCGAATTATTAGATAATAGTAATACCATAAAAAGGAGCTTGATAAATGAAAAAGAAGATTGTACTTGCCTATTCGGGCGGTCTGGACACTACGGCAATTATCCCTTGGCTAAAAGAAAATAAGGACACTCAAGATTGCGATATTATTGCGGTCTGTGTTGATGTTGGTCAGACTGCTAACTGGAGGGAGATTTCAAAAAGGGCTATGGCTACCGGCGCGTCCGCCTGCCATATTGTCGATGTTAAGAAAGAGTATATAGAAGAATACTGCTGGCCTGCGCTGAAAGCCGGGGCTGTTTATGAGGACAAGTATCTTCTTGGCACTGCTACCGCGCGGCCTTTAATTGCAAAAGTTCTTGTTGACATTGCGCGCAAAGAAAAAGCAACAGCGGTGGCTCATGGTGCTACAGGCAAGGGTAATGATCAGGTTCGATTTGATCTTGGCATTATTGCGCTTGCTCCGGATTTGGAAATTATTGCTCCGTGGAGATTAGATAAATGGAAATTCAAAAGCCGTGAAGATTTAATCAGATATCTTAAAAGAAGGAAACTACCTATTCCTGTAAAAAAGAAAAATTCTTACAGTGTGGATGAAAATATTTGGCATATTTCCCATGAAGGGTTGGAGCTTGAAGATCCGGCAAATGAGCCTTTGTTTAAAAAAATGCTTGCATGGGCAGTGCCTCCTGAAAAAGCACCTAACAAACCGCAGTATATAGAAGTTGAATTTGAAAAAGGCATTCCTGTTGGGCTTAACGGAAAAAAAATGGAAGGAACTGCTCTTTTAGCCGCGCTTAATAAAATTGGCGGCGCTAACGGCATTGGCATTACCGATCTTGTAGAAAACCGAGTTGTCGGCATGAAAAGCCGCGGCGTTTATGAAACTCCCGGCGGAAGCATTTTGTACTTTGCGCACCATGAGCTTGAGCATATTTGTCTTGACAGGCAAACCTACTCTTATAAACAACAGGTTTCTCTTAAATTAGCGGAGTTGATTTACGGCGGGCTTTGGTTTACTCCGTTACGGGAAGCAATTTCCAAATTTGTTGACAGTACGCAGGAAACAGTCAGCGGTAAGGTGAAATTAAAATTGTACAAAGGTTCTATCAATGCGGCAGGAGTAACCTCGCCATACTCGCTTTATAATTCAAATATTGCAAGTTTTACAACAGGAGATTTGTACAACCATGCCGATGCAAAGGGTTTTATAAAACTTTACGGATTGCCCGTACTTGTAAGATCGATAATGCAGACTGCAAACAAACCTAAGACAGTTTCCGCAAAAGCATCTTCTACAGCAAAGAAAAGGATAGCAAAGAAAAAATGAAAGATACACCGGTAAATAAAAATTCATCAGTACTCTGGGGGGGAAGGTTTCAGAATCAACCTGAGGCTGAAGCCTTTGCTTTTCAAGCATCTATCAATATAGACAAACGGCTTGTTTTTGACGATATAGCGGGAACAAAAGCCCATGTGTTAATGTTAGCAAAGCAAGATATTATTCCCAAAGATGAAGCTGCTAAAATTGATAAAGAATTAACCACCATAGCAAATGAAATATTAACCGGCAAACTAAAAGTTGATAAATCCTGTGAGGATATACATTCTTTTATAGAAAATGTTATTACACAAAGGCTTGGAGAAGCGGGAAAAATGATTCATGCCGGGCGTTCCAGAAATGATCAGGTTGCGCTGGATTTCCGCCTTTATCTTACCAGAGCTATACCCAGATTGCAAAAAGAACTGGCAAAAACAATAAGCGCTATAACCGATGTTGCAGAACAGCACATAACAAGCATAATGCCGGGATATACCCATCTTCAAAGAGCCCAGCCAATTACGCTTGGGTTTCACCTAACAGCATGGTGCGCTGCCTTAATAAGGGATTTATGCCGCATGGAAGATGTTCTTTATAAAATAGATGAATGTCCTTTGGGAAGCGGTGCGCTGGCAACTACTACTCTGCCCCTAGACAGAAAAGAAACAGCCAAGGTTTTAAAGTTTGCCCGCCCTACCCTTAACGCGATGGATTCCATTGCGGACAGGGATTTTGCCCTTGAATTATCCAGCGCATGTGCAATTACAATGATACATCTTTCACGGTTTTGTGAGGACATTATTTTATGGGCAAGTGAAGAATTTAAATTTATAGAACTTTCTGAAAATTGGAGCACAGGCTCTTCTATTATGCCTCAGAAAAAAAACCCGGATTTTGCGGAGCTTATCCGTGGAAAGAGCGGCAGGGCTATTGGCAATGTTGTTACGCTTTTTACCCTGTTAAAAGGGCTTCCGTATGCGTACAACAAAGACCTTCAAGAAGACAAAGAAGCGGTCTTTGACAGTTTAGACACCCTTTTTACATGCCTTAGAATGTTTGCAGGAATGATAAAAACTGCTGCTTTTAATTTGCCAAAAATGAAATCCGCGTGCAAGGGCGGTTTTTTGGAAGCTACAGACACCGCAGAATATCTTGTACGAAAAGGTCTGCCCTTCCGCGCTGCCCATGAAGCTGCCGCTTTAATTGTAAGAGACTGCATAGAAAATGGCCAAAGGCATATAGCGGACAGATCGTTAGAAGAATTAAAAAGCCGTTGCAAACTTTTTGAAGAAGACATTTACAAGTGTATAACTCCTCATGCCTGCGTTAAAGGAAGAAGCCTTCCCGGCGGCACTTCACAAAAAGAAGTTAAAAAACAAATAAAAAGCATCAGAAAAAAAATTGATTATTTTATGTCGGAAGACAATGATGGACAATAAAGAACGATTTATAAACCTTATAGAAAGATTTATAAAGCTTGCTTCTGTACAGCTTAGTGATGATGTAATAGAACGATTAAGAACAATGCAAAAAAATGAAGATTCTCCTACTCAAAAAGCAATCTATGAAAGTTATTTTAAAAATCTTGAAATGGCAAAACAGCTTAGCCGTCCCTGCTGTCAGGATACAGGTATGCTGCAATTTTATATAAAAGCGGGGACTGCTTTTATACATTTGGATATTGTAGAAGAAGTATTAACTGAAGCGGTGCGCCGTGCAACAAAGAGCGTTCCGTTACGCCCAAACGCCGTAAATTATTTTGATGAATACATAACAGAAGACAATACCGGAGAACGATGTCCGTGGATTCATTGGGAGATTATTCCAAACTCACCGGAAATTGAAATCACCCTTTATTTTTCCGGAGCGGGGTGCAGTCTTCCCGGGCAGGCTAAAGTTTTTAAACCTGCTGACGGACAAGAAGCAATTATCCCCTTTGTGTATGCCGTAGTTTACGGCCCCGGCGTTAATGCCTGCCCTCCTCTTGTTGTTGGGATTGGGCTTGGCCATAATATAGAAAATGCCGCTCTTCTTTCCAAAAAAGCGCTTTTACGCCCCTTAGGAATTTCTCACCATCATCCGCAGGGAGCCGCTTTGGAAAAGAGTTTGCATGACGGCTTAAACAGTCTTGGAATGGGGGCGCAGGGGCTTCGCGGAAATCAGGCGGTGATGGCTGTGCATATTGAATCGTCAGCACGGCATACGGCAACAAGAGCCTGCGCTGTCAATGTTTCATGTTATGCAATGCGCCGAGGCATTATCAAAATTAATAACGAACTTCAATACAAACTGCCAACTTATTCAGGGGAAGAATTATGAGCGGCACTGAAAAAAAAGTAATCACCCTTCCAATAAGCGATAAAAATAATCAAGACTTAATTCAATTAAAAATAGGAGATATTTTTTATCTTTCAGGTACTTTGGTAACAGGAAGAGATGAAGTATATCACAGAGTTACAGAAGAGGGGAATCTTCCGGGCATCGATCTAAAAGGATTTGCAAATTATCATGCTGGCCCAATTGTCAGGGAGAATAATGGCTGGGAATTAATTTCCATAGGGCCGACAACTTCCGCACGCATGGATAAGTGGGCTGCCTCATTTATAGAAAAGACCGGCATTAAAATAATGATTGGCAAAGGCGGAATGGGGGAAGACACAACCGCCGCCTGTAAAAAATTCGGCGCTATCCACTGCGTATATCCCGGAGGGTGCGCAGTTCTTGGAGCAAGCCAAATTGAAAAAATAGAAGCCGTCCACTGGCAAGAACTTGGCATGGCGGAATGTATGTGGGTTATGAAAGCTATAGAGTTTGGCCCGTTGATTGTATCGATTGATACGCACGGGGGGAATTTATTTGCAGAGAATAGGCGGGGTCACGCATTAACGCGGATTTACACGGATTAAAACGCGGATTTACGCGGAGATATTAGCTAGTTAAGATAAATATATCTAACCCAGAAATCTTAAAAATTTAAAATTTTAATATAACTATGATAGGATTAGACATCTAAGCTCTCATAGATAATCAGCGTAAATCAGCGTTCAATCCGCGTAAATCCGCGTTTCATGGTGACCACCCCAAAGAAAAAAGCCCCGACTTGCGCCGGGGCTTTTAAGGGTTCTGTCTAGTTCCCTATCAGTTTACTATTCTGCTTCCTTCTCAATAAACACGATGTTGGAAATTATGTGGCCGGTTCCGTTGTCGGTGTGTTCGTAAATGCTGAAGTATACATACCGGTTGTCGTCAAACATTTCTGTTCGGTTGTCTCTTAAATCTAACTTGACTGTTCCTCCGGCTGTCGCTGCACCGATGCTTGCAGCTTGGTTACCATTAAGTAAGGAAGCTCCGGTTGCTACAGTGCCCCATGCAGCGGTAATTTGATGATTAGAGAAATCATATTGGCCGCCATCACCTGCGCTAGAGCCAAGCGTAATAGGAGGTATGCTGAAGTCTTCATCTGCGGTTGCAATCATGCTGGGGCGCTTTGAAGAACCGCCGGGGGTTGCTTGGTTTCTGTATTCAAATTGGACTGCTTCAAAGTCTGATAAGCGTTTGTCGCCTAAATCAACGGGGCCAAACCAATAGTATGCAGTTTGATGTCCGCCGCCCTGTTTCATGTATCCATATCCGCTTCCGTCTTCTAAATAGCCTGTTTCCATATTTTCAAGCTCATGGGTCGGATCTAAATACATAATGGCGTTTGAAGAAGTTTGCGCCGTTAAATTTTTGATCACTACTTCTTCACCGGTGTTAAGGAGAAGCTTAATGTTGAAACTTTGACCGTTTCCGCCTTCAACATATTTTGCTGTCAAGGTGACATCTTTGGTAATAGGCGTAAACCTTGAATATTGCACAGCCGGTTCAGCACTCTCGTCCCACCAGCCGGCAAATATGTAATCTATTTCCGGTTCATCTGGATCATCAAAGTTTGGATTAGACGGGTATTTGGTGCCCATGGCCATGCCTACGGGAACTTCTATGGAAGGGATACTTGCCGGATCACCGCCGTCTGTATCAAATGTTACTGTTACTGGGGCGGGGTCTTTTGCTCCGCGGGTTATGCCTCTTGCTGTCAAATTGCCTGTGACAAGTTTCATTATACCGTAGTTTCTTACCTGCCTGTATGACTGGCCGGTAACTCCGTTCCATGTAAGGATTGCATCACGGGCACCGGCTGCAGAAGTTGTATTAAGCTGGAATTCCAGTCCAAGAGAAGGACCGTCATCAACCTCGGCTTTAACACGGAAGTCCGATCCAAAAACATCTGTGGAACTTTCATCAGATCTGTACATCCAAGGAATATAAGCAAGAACTGAATATCCTACTTCTTTTCCGTCTTCTTTCATTATCCATGAGTAATAATTTTCACTTTCAAGGAAGAAAGGAATAGCATCTGCTCCGCCGCCCGGGCTTGTGAAAGGCGGGTTTCCTGATATGCGGCTGAATGTTCCCGGTTTACTTTCCCCTTCTTGTGATGGGGCAACACGGTACTGTACGCCGTAGCCGCCTTCCTTGTACTGCTGAAACCGCTCATTGGTGAAAATTTCAAGGGAGTCGTAATTATGAGCACCATCGTCCAAAATGCTATCTGGTGTTAAAACAGTTGTGCGGGTGGTTAAAGTATTTGAATCTAATGCTGCTTGATTTGCATAATAATCCTGATAGGTCATTTCTGCATAAACATACAAGCCGCCGTCGTCCCAGTAAGCTTTTACCTTGCCTGCAGTATGACCAAAGTCTGTATCATCATAATGGCCTTCCTCTGTGTTCAAAAAACGGAAAACAGGATTCATCTCATTTAAGTTAACCCTGTTCACATAAAATATCCATTCAATATCTTCCCACATGGAGTCAAGTGTTGGTGCTTCTCCGGGTACTAAGGCTTTTGTAATTTCCGGCTGACCGTACAATATGTTTTGGGAAGCTTTTAGAATGATTCTCATTTTGTTGTAGACGGTTGTTTTTCCATTTGCCGATGTTGTCTTAACATGAAGGTAATCTCCGTTTACAAGTGTCAATCCGGTGAGCATTGTTGTATATGGAGTATATGTAGGTTCCGGCCCAGCAGTTTTTGTGATGGCATACTCTATTGTTCCGCCGTCTACGGCAGCTATTTCCAGAGAATACAATGCGTCTACAGGCGGTGTATCCTGATAATCTAAAGCACCTGTATTGCTTACAGTAATTTGACCCCATGTCGGTCTGGCTGTACCAAAAGAAGTCATTATGGCTCCGCTAAGACTGATGCTTTCAATAGCTGCAACATTACCTATGTTCATTTTAATTGCATGGTAGATGATCCCTATCTTGTCTTCAGCAACTACTTTAATGTAGACAATATCCTCATCTTCAAGACCGGTTGTGCTAATTTCTGCTGAAAGAGCAATTGCAAGATTGGTAAACAGACTGAAATTACTCTCTGCGGGAATAACATCGTTCTTTCCTATAGCCCAGCTTACTTCTTGTCCTGTATTATTTCTGTTTAACTGAAGCATAACGCTGCCTGTCATATTTGTGGTGGGCAGGTTGTACTCTACCGGGACTACTTCATTAATATCTGCATTGCCTTGACTTGGGGTTGGGCTTATAACAGAACCCGCACCTACTCTAACATTGCTAATACCAACGCTGTCTCTGGGAGCGCTTCCAAGTCCAAATACTACGATACAATAATAATTAACTTTTCCGTCGCCTGAAACTCTAAAATACACTACATCATTGGTAACAAGCGCAGTTTCTTCACTAATATTTTTGAAGTCCGATTCCAATGGCAATGAATTGCCTTTAACAACGGCGTAGGTAACTTTTGAGCCTTTGCTTCTTTTAGAAGCATCAAATTTAACTTCAATTTGGCCTTTCTGAGCGGCTGTAAAATCCAGCTCACCTATTTGAAGCTCTGACAGATCATCTTTGTCGTTAAGTGCAGCCCATTCTGATCTGGGAATTGCGTCTCCGGGGTATCCGTCATATTTTTGATCGCCGTCAACCGCCTGAAAAACATTCAGATCCGCCGTACTACGAACAACTGTTACAACCTCTCCACAGGTTGCAAATGCCAGCAGCATAACTGCAGCAACCAAAATTGCGCCAAAGCGTTTTAATAATTTATTTTTCATTTTTTACAACTCCTTAATTCTTGATCTTTTTTGGCACTTCATAAGTATCAATTAGCGTTCCGTTTACATTCATAGCTGTAACCGTAAGTTTGCTAGCAGTTACTTTAACATTCACATATATTCCGGGCTGTTGTTCTGTTGTTGTATCTGTTGTTTTTTCTGAGAAAACCTGTTTAATATCAGAACCTGCTGCATCAATGTTATAAAATTTAGGGCCTGTTGCGCTTACTAAAGAAAAAACTGTTCCGTTTGGTTTAGCTTCAAAATCCCCGTTAGTATTCATTGTTGCAAAAGTTGTATTTGTGCCAATCTTGATAGGCTTGGAGCGGGTATACATGTGGTCATGTCCGGAAAAGAAAATATCTACATCAAAGTCCGTTACAAGCTTGCCGTAAGCTTCACGCATTGGGGCTGAATAATAACGGTCTACACTGCGGCTTGAAAATAGGCCGACATGTGTGCCAATAACAATATAATCACTTAAATTATTGTCTTTGTCATTTTGCAGAACGGTTCTTAACCAAGCTACCTGAGCGGCATGACCTGACGCATTGCTTGCCACCATAGAGTTCAGCATGATAACTAGTACATTGTTGTAGTAGAAATAATAGGAATGGCTTTTTGTCAATTCCGTATCTGTCTCAAACTGGTGCCCGTTGCCGGGGAATATTGTGAAGGCGTTGAATACCCTGCCTTCATTAAAAACATATTCATTGTTTACAGCCATAGGGTTGCCAATAACGGCAGTAGCATAATAAGTATCATGGTTGCCCTGTGTTGCGGCAATAGGTGTTCTTGTGTTAACTCTGTTTGCCTCTTTTGTATAATTTGCAATTTCTTGTGGATAAAATCCAATCTGTTCTACAAGGTCACCGTTCATCATAAAGAATCTGTTGTCTGAATCATAAGCATTTGCCGCTACCAGTGTAGTGCCCATATCTGTGTGCCCGGTAGACACATCGTCCTGTGGGTCTGTTACTACGGTAAAGCTGAAATCTGTGGTGTTTCTGCCGCCTGCTGTTTGATGATAGAAGGTGTCTGACCATGCTCCCCAGTTGCCCATGCGATATTTGTATTTGGTGTCGGGAGTAAGGTTTTCTACATGTGCTCTAAAAACATTCCTTGCCGGATAATCACCGGTGGGAGGAACGGCTACAGTATTAGTTTCATTTTCTGAATAAAATTCTATACCGTCTACCGCAATTTCTCTTAAGCCTCCGCTTAAGAAATCTTCAGTTTCAAGTACAATCTGCAATTTTTGTATTTCTACATCAGTGTCATTATGCCAAACTGCCAAAAATTCAGTAGAAGCATCTTCTCCAAAGTTGTTTGATATATTGTATGGGCTTTCAAGTCCTTGTATTGGAGAGTTATCTACAATAGTCAGTGTAATGGCATGTTTTTGGTTTGAATTTGCAGTAGCGGTTGCCGTAATGGTTGTTGTTCCATCTCCCACTAAATTGACGGTTGTTCCTGATACTGTTGCAATATCCTCATTGGAACTTGCAAGAGTGAAACCCGCTGCGGATTTTCCGCTGGTCTGGACATTAGCCGTAAACGAAATTGTTTCCTGTGTCAAGAACGCATTAAGCTTGTCTCCTGTTATTGGTTTACCTTCATACCTTAGCCTGATAAAAGAAACTTCATTTTTAATTTTTAAAGTATCTTCGCACTGGATTAGAAGCAGTGAAAAACAAAGTATAGAAACAATTGCAACTGCCAGTGTTTTAAATTTTTTCATTTTTTTAACCTCTCTATTTAGCCGCGCTCAAACTTAAGGTTTGGCGGCGAATTAAATCAAACGGCTCCGCAACGCGGAGACGAAACTTCATTTTTTTTAACCACGAAAAACACGGAGGACACGAAGAAGGAAAATAAGTTAGGAGGAGATATCAAGGTTCTTCGTGCTCTCCGTGTTCTCCGTGGTTAAATCGCTTTTGTAATGTACACTGAAAATTAAAAAGCCCAGCACCTAAATTCTTAAGTGCTGGGCTTATCTGGTTAGGGTTAGTCTCTGGGACCCACTAAGTAAATCTCAATGTTGTAAACGCTGACATAAACTGAATCATCAGCAGGAGTATTTCCGACTGTTACGCCAGGACTAAGCTGGAGACGGAAAACATCATTCCACCCGGCAGCATTAGATTCTGGTTCCTCAGCAGTAAATGTAAAGCTAAATGGAGCATCTGCTTCTTCAACTAAATCGACTGTAGTAAATGTAAGAGCAGGGGTAACACCGCTGTTTCCAGGTCTTACCAGAAGTTTATCACTACTAGTAGGTACAGGGTTGTTTTGGGAACCATGATAAATACCTTCATATTTTACAAAATAGATATTATTTACTAGGTCTAACTCCAAACCTTGGCCATCGGAATTAATTGCAAGGCTAAGACCATGAGTAGTTCCAGGAACTGTTGCTGATGTGGTGCCATATTGAACATATATATGTTTTACACCGTCTGCGTCTTCTTCTACAGCAGCAGCAATACAAGAAGAGCTTCTATAGAAGGGATTGGCACTGGAAGCACTACCAGAGAATTGCGCACTAACAGTGGCAGTTTCAATCCATTCAGCCAAAGAGAATACTAATTCGCCAGGTGAATCTTCTTCCCAATTTGCAAAATATGTTGTATTTGCACTATGTGTTGTAGTAGCAACTAACTTTGTTCCGTCTCCGTTCTTTGCTGTGAACCATCCGTCAAATGTAAAGCCATCTCTTGTAACTTCAGTGTCAGCAGGAATGGCAACTACAGCGCCTTTGTCAATTGCTACAGTTTTAGTAGCCGGGGTGCCTGCACTGGTAAAAGTTCCGCCATCAGCATCAAATGTAATGGTTACTTGGTCTTTTTTCCAATTTGCAAAATATGTGGTATTAGCATCATGTTTTGTTTCGGCAGTTAACTTGTCTCCGCCTCCGTCTTCTTCCGTATACCAGCCTTCAAACCCGTAGTCTGCCCTTGTAACTTCACTGGCAGCAGGAATGTCAACTACAGCACCTTTGTTAATTTTTACATCTTTAGTAGCAGCGCCACCGTCTACAAAAGTTCCGCCGTCAGCATCGAATGTAATGGTTACCTTTGACGGTTTTTTATTATCATCACACCCAACAAACAAAAGCCCAACAGCCAAAATGGCTGTCACCAAAATCAAACCAAATCTTTTCATAAAAAATCCTCCTAAATCTATATAAAAACCGGGTAATCAATGCTGCCGCCAACGGCGGGTTTATACACAGATTCCCGGTTTTATATTGCTATTCCAAATGAATCCGGACATTCCAGATTGTTATACTAAAACTATTGGGTCTCCAATCTTCATGAGTCTGCCATGAAATTTCCTGCACAAGATTCTTGTTAAAGTTGACGGAACTTCCCCACTCGGGCTGTGTAAAACTATCAACATTCACATTAACAAGTGCAACACTAGTAGCCGGCGCAGTAAAATGAGATTCATGATGCGCATGATCAGTTACAGAAGAGAGGCGGTATTTAACTGAATATCTTTTGCCGTCTCCTTCACAATAAAATGAAATTGACTTTGCTCTTTTTAAGTATTCCAAAGTATCAGGATCCGGATCATACAGCCAGCCTGCAAATCCATACTGATATTGTGTTGTTACATTTCCCTCAAAAGTATAGCTGGGCGTACCGTCTCTTTCACCTACAGTCATGGTTACCCAAGAATTTCCGCCGTCATTGTCTCTATCTGAAAATACTTCCATTTCCCCCACATAGAGTATGGCGGCAACCCAGTTTGCATAAAATGTTTTATCTGTATCATGAGTATCAGTAGCATTTAACTTTGTTCCATTTCCGTTAGTTTGCGTATACCAGCCTTCAAGCGCATGAGAAGGATTGGAAGCTGATGTGGCAGGGGGAATGGGTACAGCATCGCCTTTTACAATATCTATGGTCATAGAAGTTTGACCGCTGGCAACAAATGTCCCCGGGGAAGCATTAAATGTAATGGTAACTTTATCCCCTTCTACTTCCCATCTTGCATAAAATATTTTACTTGTATTGTGTGAGGCGGCATCGTTGTAAATTGTCCCACCGGCTGAAGACTGAACATCATACCACCCTACAAAATTATAACCGGAGCCACGAGTAATATCTTCTTCTGAAGGTGCAGCCGTTTTGCCGCCTTTAGAAATTACTTTTTCTAAAGTTGCAGCGCCACCATCTACAAAAGTTCCGCCATTAGCGTGAAACCTAATGGTGACATACTGTTTTCCATTATCACAACCGCTAAAGACTATAAGTAAAACTAAAAGAAAAATAAATAATGAAATAAATTTTTTCATAAACTCTCCTATCCTATGGGTGTATTTTATACATAATGTAAAAAGCAGACCCGTTATTTCTTTGACAAAATTTAAAGGGTGTCTTTATAAATCCGTTATTTTTTGAACAAGAAATAACGGGTCAGTGTTTTGAAATGAGCTAAAATAATTTGAGGATCAAAATGAAAAAACGAATTTTTAAATTTTTAGGTATAGCCGTTCTTGCGGCAATATTATCCGTCTCATTAGGTTGTGAAGAAAACAAAACTCTTCCCATCACCGGAGTAACCATAACCCCTGAAGTGCCTGTTGTTTACATATCTGACGGAAACCCCGGAACCCTAACTCTTAAAGCTGTAGTTGAAGGAACAAAAGATCAAAAGGTAACATGGTCAATTCTTGAAACTGACAGAAATCCCGGAACTGTCATCAATGAAAGCGGTGAACTTACCGTAGCCTACACTGAAACCCTCAAACTACTTACAATAGAAGCAACCTCCGCCGCCATTGGCAAAAGCGGAACAGTAAGCGTTACCATAAAAACCCCTGATCCATTTGATATAACCGCATCTGAATTAGTTGCCGCCATGACAATCGGCTGGAATTTAGGCAATGCCCTTGACGCCTGGTCAAGCAATAATCCGGACAGGGATTATTCAGGTTTATCTGTTCAATCATTGGAAACACTTTGGGTAAGTAACCGCGCCACGCAGTCATTAATAACTGCCGTTAAAAACGCCGGATTTAACACGATCCGCATACCCGTTACCTGGCACAAAGCTGCAAATGCAAATGCGGATTATGAGATTCGCGCCGATTGGATAGATCGAGTAAAAGAGGTAGTCAATTATGCCGCAGCCGCTGACATGTATATTATTCTCAACACCCATCATGATGAACATATATTTAAATTTACGAATTCAACCGTTCAGGCCTCATTAATCGCATTTGAAAAAATATGGGAACAAATAGCCTTTGCCTTTAAGGATTACAATGAAAAATTAATTTTTGAAGGCCTAAATGAGCCCAGAACAAAAGGCTCCACCGCCGAATGGACAGGCGGCACTGCTGAAGAGCGTGCTAATTTAAATCGATACTACAAAGTTTTTGTTGACACAGTAAGAAGTTCCGGCGGCAACAACGGCAACCGTATATTGATGATAAACACATACGCCGCTTCCGGTGAAGCCGCTGCCATAAACGGGTTAGTACTTCCAACGGACACTGTTCCAAACAAGCTAATTGTATCGATCCACTCCTACGCCCCTGACAATTTTGCCCTGCGCCCCACCCACACGCAAACCACATGGAACAATTCCGGCAATGACCGCAGCGCCATTACAGGGCGCATAGACCGCGCCCACACCACCTTTGTAAGCAGAGGCATTCCCGTAATCATGGGAGAGTTTGGCTCCACAAACAAGAACAACGAAGCCGAGCGAGCCAAACACGCAGAATTCTATGTCGAATACGCAAAAGGCAAAGGCATAAAATGTATCTGGTGGGATAACCACGGCTTTGGAGCGCCGCCCTCAACGGGAGAGAACTTTGGGCTGATACGGAGAAATAACAATGAAATTGTATTCCCCGCTTTATTACAGGCGCTGATGAGCGGGGCCACGCATTAACGCGGATTTACGCTGAGAAGACGCTGATTTACGCGGATAGCTATGAGAGCTAAGATATCTTATCCTCTCATAGATAAATTAAAAATTTAAATTTTTAAGATTAGTTGGTTAGATATATTTATCTTAACTAGCTAAGATAATCCGCGTAAATCCGCGCTCAATCCGCGTAAATCAGCGTTAATGCGTGACCACGCCTGTAAACTAACCATAAAATTGCCGATAATCTAACATAGATGAAAAAGCTGTTGTTAATCGGCTTCCTTACAATTATTGGCTCTCTATACGCTCAGGATTTGACCATAACAAGTGGGGATCTGCGCCTTGAAATGCGGGCGGAGGGCGGGTTTCACCTGTTTATCCGTAAGAAGCCGGATATTTCTTCAGTGCTTTTAACCGAGACAACTAGAGACCCCAATTTGCGGGCGGATAATTACGCCTACCGTGCAGGAGAATGGAATGAAGTTAATGGTGATGAAATTCGATACCTTGACGGACAGCCCATTCCAAGAGAAAGCCGTGTTTATTCTTTGGTTTCTTCCACTGTTGTAAACCACCCCGCGCTTGGACAGGCTTTTCATATTTACATTCCATACATTCTTTATTACGGCTACCCTGAAGGCCGTCATGGAGAGGTTTACTTAACCGACGGCACTTACCTAAACATTAGAGCCTTTGCCCTGCCCTACGCCGATTACCGAGGTACATTTAGAGATAACCCATTTGTGCTGGAAGCAAGACAGGAACCGCCCCCCGGTCCGCCTGAGGGGAACTATATTCCGGAAGCAGTTGACGCATTTACGGAAATTGCCAGAAACGGAGATTTGATTTTTTCTAGGGGACCTGATGATGTTATAAATCATATCCGTTATGTGCTTCTTAGTGAAAGAGGAAAAACACTGGACATTGTAATTTGTCTTGATACAACAAACAGCATGAATAAATATATCAACCCTGTTCGCCGACAGCTTATTCCCATGCTGCAAGAACTTCTTAGCGAGTTTTCTTCTTTCAGAATTGGCATGGTACTGTACAAAGATTATAATGATGAATATCTTACAAGGGTAATTCCATTTACAACTGATTTCACACGGTTTCAGCGCGACCTTAACGCAATAAGAGTAAGAGGCGGCGGCGATATTCCCGAAGCCGTTTATGAAGCTCTCCATGAAGGAGCCACCAGGTTTACATGGGAAGCAGAATCTCGTATTATGTTATTGATAGGAGATGCGCCGCCTCACCCAAGACCAAGGGGAAGGATCACAAAACAAATGGTTGATACCCAAGTGGAAGAAAAAAATATCAAAGTTCACGCAATGCTGCTTCCGCACTAGGAGAATATTATGAATATTTTTATAGCGATACTGCTTGGTGCGGTACAGGGCATTACAGAATTTCTACCAGTAAGCTCAAGCGGACACTTGGTACTTTTAAGAAATATTTTTGGAATAGAAGCGCCCGGACTTTTTTTTGATACCATGCTGCATCTTGGAACGCTTACCGCAGTATTTGTAGTTTTATGGAAAGATATTTGGAGCATTCTGCGGAAGATTATTCAGCCTCTTACTCTGTATTTAATAATTGGTACAATTCCCGCAGTAATTACCGCCCTTGCCTTTAGTGATATTATAGAAAACGCTTTTGATTCAGGGAAATACCTAGGGTTTTGTTTTTTAATAACGACGATATTATTGGTAACTGCCGAGCAACTTGTAAAACGCACACCAAAGGAATCGTTAAAAAAAGCAGAAAGCATGAACTGGGTCGATGCCCTTGTTACAGGTATTTTACAGGCAATTGCTCTTGCCCCCGGCATTTCCAGATCAGGCGCGACTATTTCAGGCGCATTATCCCGCAAACTTGACCGCGATTTTGCCGCCCGCTTTTCTTTTTTACTGTCTATTCCCGCTATTTTAGGTGCAGTAGTTTTCCAAACCAAAGACTTGATAAAATACACCGAACCGCAAACAACAGAAACAACCGGAATAATCGCCATAATTGCAGGAACCATAACCGCCGCCATTGTAGGTTTCTTTGCCGTAAAGTTCATGCTAAAAATCATCAGAGAAAAATCCCTCTACGGCTTTGCCATTTACACCGGCGTTTTGGGCGTATTTGTTTTGTTTGACCAGTTTGTGAGCAGGGTGTTTTTTTAAGATTTTTTTGTAGTTTTTTGCACAGTGACTGACACCTTATACCTACATTTTTATCTAGGTTTTGGTAAGCTGTATAATTTGTTAGGTTAATCTTATTGACTAACATCCGACAAATATTAATAATACTCTTAAATACTCACAAGGTATTGGTAAAGTTCGGCTTCATCATTGATGACTGTATCGCAAGTTTGTAAGCCCAGCATATAGGTTCTTATATGCTGGGTGATTTCTTATGTATTGGATTATCTGTTTAAAATAAATTCTACGCGGCGGTTTTTCCAGTTTTCATCTTCATCATCATAGTCTGCTACTGTGCGGGTGCCGCCCACACCTACAGCGTTTAGACGTGTGCGAGCAATGTCGTTATTTGCTACAAGGAAATCCGCTACTGCTCTGGCGCGTTGTTCACTTAAGGGTCTAAGACCAATAATACCGGCAGCTCCTGCTTCTTCTCTGGTTCGTTCCGGAGTATCAGGTGCGGTTGTAGGATTTGCATGGCCTTCTACCGTTATCCTGTAATCGGGATACCTGTTAAGTGCATTTGCTATAAGCCTAAGAATTCTTGTATTGGATCTTCTTTCGTCCTCAGTTAAGCGTGCAAAATCACTGGAATTAGCAGGGAATACAATGGACGGTACAATAATCCGCAGTACATCGCCCTCTTGCCTGACAATAACATCAATGTTGATTATTCCTTCATAAGTTGTACTGTTATCAAAAATATCGTTTACAGCTATTGTAAGTCGATACTCTGTTGCAGACTGTACTAGTTCACCGGATGTTCCGCGTCCATTCCACTGAAAGTTTGCCGGGGGTTTCCCATTACCGGTCTGTTCAAAGAATGCCGCTCTACGACGCTGACGTTCCTGTCCTTCTGGACGCTCTCGCTGTCCACCTTCTGCGCTCTGACGTTGTCCGCCTTCTGCACTCTGGCGCTGTCCTGCTCCCTGACGATTGGGCTGAATCTGAATAGTCCAGTCCTTAATTGGCACCGGATGCTCTACGCTGATAGCCACAGTCATTCTTTCATTGGTATTATCAGGGTCTGGGCTAAACAGTTCCGGGATTGTCGCGTTTACTACCGGTCCTGCATTGGGGTTTTCTGGTGTAGATTTACAGCCAGCCGCTAACACTATTACCGCCATCATGGTGATAATTGCTAACACTTTAAGTGTCTTTTTCATAAGAGACCTCTCCTTATAATTTTGTCTTTAAAGTAACATATTTATTAATTTTATACAACATCTAAGGAATCTAAATGACCAGCAAGTTTTTCCCTACTGTTTGTCTTTTTTTACTGCTTTAAAAAGATCCTTTACATCATAAAAAACTTCAGCTATATTGGGGTCATATTTTTTGCCGGTTTTTTGCATGATAATGTCAACTGCTTCTTCATCCGTGTATGCTTTTCTGTGCGGTCTATTGGAAATAAGCGCATCATATACATCTATAATTGCCATGATACGTCCCTGAAGCGGAATTTCTGTTCCTTTCAGTCTGCGTAAATAGCCGGTACCGTCCCAGCGTTCATGATGACAGCCCGCAAATAGTTTTGCGTTATGTAAATATTCTTCTTCTCCTGTCCGTTCTGCCATTTTTCCAATAATCCGCTCTCCTTCCAAAGCATGATATTTTACTATCTCATATTCATCACCGTTCAACCTTGCGTTTTTATTCAATATTTCATCTGATACAACAATCTTCCCTATATCATGCAAACGTGCTGAAGAAACAATTGTCTCAACATCCCATTTTTGAAGTTCATCGGTATATACTCCCCGTTCCCTCATGGCATTAATTAATATTTTCATGTACTCTGTTGTACGATCAACATGCCCTATTGATGACTTGTCACGGCTCTCAACAATTTCCGCTAGAACGGAAACAACGCCGTCTTTTAATTGATGGAGTTGTAGCGTTCTTTCACGAATTATTTGATCAATTCCCAGACGTGTTTTAATTCGATTCCTGAGTACAGCTTCAGAAAACGGCTTGGTAATAAAATCAACCGCACCAATCTTGAAGCCGTTAACTTCTATATCAATATCATTCCGGCCTGTTAAAAATATAACGGGAATATTGTGATACTCTTCATTAGACTTCAGGAGTTGCAGCGCTTCAAACCCATTCATCTCCGGCATTTCTATGTCTAATAGGATTAAGTCCGGTTTTAACTTTTTTAAGAAAAAAAACATTCTTTGCGCTGATGGAATAGTTATCACATTGTATTGGTCTTCCAACGCCGTTTCTACTAAAGACAAATTTGTATCACTGTCATCAATAACAAAAATTGTTTTCACAATGTACCCTCATATTTATTAATTAAAATCCTTTTGGGTGTTTCCATATATAACGCGTTTAT
>Ga0099364_10001589_pt1 | contig 37085 bp, 30 predicted proteins | sample TergutTh196P3_FD_73070 | JGI IMG/M metagenome (GOLD analysis project Ga0099364, IMG submission 73070) | Microcerotermes parvus P3 segment gut microbial communities from Pointe-Noire, Republic of the Congo - Th196 P3 | ecosystem: Host-associated > Arthropoda: Insects > Digestive system > Gut ... | reverse complement strand
TTCGGGTAGAATGTATTTTGCAAAATCAAAAGACGGCAAGATTGTTTCCATATAGAATGTATTTTGGGCGGCAAAGGTAATACTTTTATTAATTAACCCACAACTTTTTCGGGTGACCCCCCGGAACTTATGAATGGAGAGTAACGCCTGATTACGGTACAAGTATAAATTCTTATACGCACTATTGTACCGTTACTTTTCAATACAGAGGAGAATACGAGGTAGAGTGCCGTGTGATTACAAATTGCGGTACGAGCCCATGGGTAGGAACAACGGTGCAAGTATATTGAACGTAATGCCAATGGCATTTTTGCCAAAGTTTTAAGAGCCTCGGAGATTTTGATTATGTCTCCGAGTTTTTTTCTGACTTCGCGACACTTGAGGTATGTATAAAGTATTGTCATTGCGCGACTTCTCTAAATACATATTGTCACTACATTTCGATAATTCCACACAAAATGTCGTAAAACCCCAAAAATCATAGCGCCTCAAAATATTTCTTAACCGATTTTTGGGTATCTCGTTTAGCCTAAAAATTTTTATTAATCTGTGTGAAATTCAAAAATTTCATCTATATTTGTTGTTTTTTATAAATTTTAATAAAATATGGATAGAGCAAAGGCGCTTACTCTTCTTTTGGAGTATAACAAGGAAAAGTATCACATTCAACATGGACTTGCAGTTGAGGAAACGATGAAATGGTTTTCTCGGGAGTTAGGCTATGATGAGCATTATTGGGGCATTGTAGGGTTATTGCATGATATTGATTTTGAGATGTATCCGCAAGAACACTGTATCAAAGCGGCGCAAATTTTGAAATCGGAAGGTTACAGTGAGGACATAATTCGTGCAGTTTGTTCGCATGGTTACAATATCATGGTGGACATCAAGCCGGAACATGAAATGGAAAAAGCGCTTTATGCGATTGATGAATTGACGGGTATTATTGCCGCTGCCGCACTAATGCGTCCGTCAAAAAGCATTTCCGACATGGAATTGAGCAGTTTAAAGAAAAAATTTAAGACAAAAGCCTTTGCAGCAGGCTGTTCTCGTGAAATTATAATAAATGGCGCTGAAATGTTGGGCTGGGATTTGGATAAACTATTGAATATGACATTAGAAGCCATGCGATCAAGCGAAGAAACAGTATCAAAGCAACTTTCATATATTTTTCCTGTAAATCAATAATATGTGGGGATATACTTTGTTAAGCACTTATATTGCAGGTTGCTTGTATGTTTTTGTTCGCGGTTGGCAGTCACTTGAAATTATGAAGCGTAATCGCGTTTGGTTTGCCTTGATATTTTGGACATTTATACTGTCGTTTGTGTTTTTGCGAATGAGGCTTGTTTCGGGTGCGCTGTATGATTTTTTATACTTCATCGGTTTCTTAATGTTAGCCTTGATATTGAAAAGTTTTCTTGTTCTGCTTGCAATTGATATTTTACGGATAATCAGGTGGGCTGTTAAAATAAGACCAGATTTCATTTACCGTAATTATCGGTTATCAAAATCGCGCACTTTAATTTTTAATTCAAAATCGTATGTTTGATCCATGTATTTAATCCCGCTTTGCCGTTTTTTGACCACAAAGTAAAACATTTTTGAAAATTAGTAATTTTTTTGCACTTTTTGAAACATTTTTGAAAATAATGCGTATAAAAAGGTAGAAGGGGGGATCTGTGCGAGTGCGTTGAAGTAGCGTAGCGACAGATCAAAACCAAAATTTATGGCGTAAGTAATTGATTAATAGGCAAAAAATAAAGCATAAAATGAAAAAAGTAAATATTTTTTTGACGATCCTCTTTTTGACGGCAGGATGCGGAGGAAACAGACAGTCGGGTATCGGAAGTGACGGCTTAATAACCGTTGACGTTACGAAAAATTATCCCAAAAAAGAACTGATTCTTCAGGACTTTATGGAGGTGGAATACATTGCGTTAGAAACAGGCGGCGAATTTTATACGCAAGGAAGCGTTCGAGCAATTGGAAAGGAAATCATTCTGATAATGAATCGTATTGATGATGGGGATATATTCGTCTTTGACAGAAATGGCGCTGGCTTAAGAAAGATAAATCGCATGGGCAGGGGCGGCGAAGAATATTTGAATGTTATAGGAATTGTTCTGGATGAAGATAACGAAGAAATGTTTGTTCACGATTCTTATGGACAAAAAATAATGGTTTACGATTTATTTGGAAATTTTAGAAGAAGGATAAATCATGTGGAGGGCATTAGATATGGTGAAATATACAATTTTGACAAAGAAAGTTTGATTTGCAGTGAACTTTATCTTGAATTAGATGGCGAGCCAACTGATAATCCTCCGTTTTTTATCATTTCCAAACAGGATGGAAGCATTATTAAAGAGATTCAAATTCCTTTTGAAAAAAAGAAATCAACAATAATGACGCATATTATTGACAATAGAGTCTATTCTGTACCCATTAGATGTATTCCGATCATTCCTTATAACAACAGTTGGATCTTAACTGAAGTATCAGCCGACACAATATACAGAATTTTAGATGATTACAGCATGTCGCCTTTTATTGTAAGAACGCCTACGAATTCGGAAGTGTTTCTTTTGCCAAGTATTCTTACCGACCGCTATTATTTTATGCATACCGTAAAGAATGAATTAGACTTTTCGACCGGAAGAGGACTTTCTAGAACTAATTTAGTGTACGATAGACAAGAAAAGACAATATACGAATATACCGTACATAATAACGACTATATCAACAAAAGAGACGTAGATATGGTTCGAGAGAGCTTAAACAGCGAAAGCGCATTTTGGCAAAGAATTGAAGCCGATGACCTTGTTGAATCGTACGAAAAGGGAGAGTTGAGGGGAAGACTTAAAGAAATTGCAGCAGATTTGGAAGAAGAATCGAATCCAGTGATTATGTTGGTGAAATATAAGAAATAAACACTGTCTACAACGGCGATATGATAAGTTTTTAAGACAGCTCCACAGAAATCAGTTAATAATCTCAAACCCAGTATAAGAATGTAATGCTTTTGGCAAGTGTATTGCGTTGGTTTTCTGACCGTTTTCGAGCAATGCGGCTACAATTCTGGGCAATGCCAATGCGCTTCCGTTTAGCGTGTGCGCTAATTGCGGTCTTTTGCTTTGCTCGTCGCGGTAGCGCAATTTCAAGCGGTTAGCCTGAAACGATTCAAAATTTGATACGGAACTAACTTCAAGCCACATTTTTTGTGCGGCAGAGTACACCTCAAAATCGTAAGTCAGCGCCGATGCAAAACTCATATCGCCGCCGCACAGCCTCACGATGCGATACGGCAGTTCCAACTTTTGTACCAACGATTCCACATACGCCACCATCTCGTCTAATGCTCTGTAAGAATTTTCGGGGTTTTCAATACGCACTATCTCTACCTTGTCGAACTGGTGCAGGCGGTTAAGCCCGCGCACGTCCTTGCCGTAGGAGCCGGCTTCGCGACGAAAACAAGGAGTATATGCAGTCAGCTTCACAGGAAAATCGGCTGCTTCGAGTATGACGTCGCGGTATATGTTAGTTACCGGGACTTCGGCGGTTGGTATAAGATAGAAATTATCCAATCCCACGCAGTACATTTGTCCTTCCTTGTCGGGCAGTTGCCCCGTGCCGAAGCCCGAATCCTCGTTTACCACCAATGGCGGTATAACTTCCTTGTATCCTGCGTTTTGCGCCTGATCGAGAAAAAAACTTATCAATGCGCGTTGCAGACGCGCGCCTTTGCCCTTGTACACTGGAAAACCTGCGCCTGTTATTTTTACGCCCAATTCAAAATCAATGAGGTCGTATATTTTTGCCAATTCCCAATGGGGCAGCGCATCATCGGGTAAATCGGGCAAATTGCCGCCCGAGCGTACCAACAAATTGTCGGCTGCCGTTTTTCCCAGCGGCACCGATTCATGCGGTAGGTTGGGCAACTGTACCAACAGATTTTTCAAATCCTGCTCGGCGGTTTCCTGTTCGCGCACCAACGCAGTAGCGCATTCCTTAATTGCGGCAACTTCACGCTTCAACGCCTCGGCGGGTTCTTTTTGCCCCGATTTCATCAAAACGCCAATTTCCTTCGATTTGGAATTTAGATCTGCCTGAAGCGCATCAGCCTGCGTTTGCAACTTTTTGCGCCTGACATTGACATCAAGTACCTGCCCGACCAACTCATCAGAGTGAAACCCTTTTATCGTCAAGCGAGCAATAACCTCGTCTCTGTGTTCTTCAATATATTTTGCTACTAACAAACCTCAAAAGGAACAACCGATACGAATGACTTATTGTCGGCTTTTTTGCGGAATTTAATTGTTCCGTCAACCAACGCAAACAGCGTGTGGTCGCGTCCTATTCCTACGTTTTCGCCCGGATTGTGACGTGTGCCGCGCTGGCGCACTAATATGTTGCCTGCCTTGCAGACTTGTCCGCCAAACAGTTTAACGCCTAATCGTTTACTTTCGGATTCGCGTCCGTTCCTCGAACTGCCGACGCCTTTCTTATGTGCCATTATTCTTTAATTTTTTATTCTTCAACAATGTTTTCAACTTCTTTTTCAACAACAACGTCTTCTTGGCTAATACCTTCGGCGCTGATTCCTTCAATCAGTAATTGGGTAAAATCCTGACGGTGACCGTTTAATTTTTGGTATCCTTTTCTTCTTTTTTTCTTGAATACCAAAACCTTATCGCCACGAACGTGCGAAATGATTGATGCGTTTACCGAAGCCCCGCCTACAACGGGCGCTCCAACTCTTATATCGCTGTTGTTTTCAATAAGATAAACCTTATCGAAGGTCATCTTATCGCCAACTTCGCCTGCAAGGCGATGAACAAATATTCTGCGGTCTTTGCTTACTTTAAACTGCTGACCTGCTATTTCTACTATTGCGTACATTACAAATTACTTATTTTTTTCGGACTGCAAAAGTATATATAATTCTCAAAATAAACAAAAATTTTTTTTTGTTAAATTTTAACTAAAAAGCGTAAAACGCTGTGTTATTTGTAATTATAGGCATCATTATATATATTTTTATTTCATAGCGAAAAAAAATTATTAACAATTTTGCGAAATATTAAAAAAAAACATTATCTTTGTGGTCTAATTAAAATGTAAAACATGGCAAGAGAAATAAAATTCAGTTTAATGTACCGGGATATGTGGCAGTCTTCCGGTAAATATCAGCCACGCGCTGACCAATTAAAGGCGATAGCGCCTGTTATAGTAGATATGGGCTGTTTTGCGCGAGTAGAAACCAATGGCGGCGCCTTTGAGCAGGTCTGTCTGTTGTACGGCGAGAATCCCAATACGGCAGTTCGCGCCTTTACCGCAGATTTCAACAAGGCGGGCATTCAAACGCACATGCTCGACAGAGGTTTAAATGGGCTTCGCATGAATCCTGTGCCTGCCGATGTAAGAAAATTGATGTATCGCGTCAAGAAAGCGCAAGGCGTTGATATTCCGCGTATTTTCTGCGGATTGAACGACCCGCGAAACATCATTGCGTCCATCGAATATGCCAAGGCAGGCGGTATGATACCGCAGGCGTCCATGTGTATCACTTATTCGCCGTTGCATACGGTCGAATATTATACCAATTTGGCAGAACAGTTGATAGACGCGGGCGCGCCCGAAATCGCTCTTAAAGATATGGCAGGAGTTGGGCGTCCGTACAGTATCGGACAAATTATCAAAAACATAAAAACCCGACATCCTAACGTGATAGTGCAGTATCACGGACATACGGGACCGGGATTTTCGGTAGCCTCAATGCTGGAAGCGGCACACAACGGAGTAGATATTCTCGACTGCGCTATGGAGCCTCTATCGTGGGGAATGGTGCATCCCGATATTATTTCTATTCAGGCAATGTTGAAAGACGCCGGCTTTTTAGTTCCCGACATAAACATGGAGGCATACATGGAAGCGCGGCGGCTTACACAGTCGTTTATGGACGATTTTCTGGGCTTCTTTATTGACCCCAGCAACAAACACATGACTTCGCTGTTGGTTGGCTGCGGCTTGCCCGGCGGTATGATGGGATCAATGATGGCTGACCTGCGAGGTATGCACAGCGCAATTAATTCGGCGCTCCGAAATCAGAACAAACCCGAAGTGACCTTGAATAATCTTGTGGTGCAACTCTTTAACGAAGTGGAATATATTTGGCCCATGCTGGGTTATCCTCCTTTGGTAACGCCATTCAGCCAGTATGTTAAGAACATAGCGTTGATGAACATACTTTCGATGGCGAAAAACGAGCCTCGTTTCACAAACATTGACAAGGACACGTGGAATATGATTCTCGGAAAAACAGGCAACTTGCCCGGCGCTATTGATCCTCAAATCATTGAACTTGCAAAAACCAAGGAATTAGAGTTTTACGAAGGCGATCCGCAAGCGGCTTTCCCCGATGAATTGGAAAAATTCCAAAAAGAAATGGCAGAATTGGGCTGGGACGAGGGACCGGATCAGGAAGAATTGTTTGAATTTGCGATGCACGAGCGTCAATATCGCGATTTGAAATCGGGCGTAGCGAAGAAACGTTTCATTCAGGAATTGGATCAAGCGAAAGAGAAAGCGGGTGTTCCTATTGTAGTCAAGCGACCGGTGGTAGAAATACCGATGTTCAGTTTTGAAGAAATCACTAAAAATTACCCCGACGCGAAGCCCATTCATGCGCCCAGCAAAGGACAGGTAATTTGGCAATACGACCTTGAAGACAGTTCGAGAGCGCCGTTTGAAGGCGATATTATCGAAGAAAAAGCAATTTTGTGCTATATCCAAAGCTACTACGGCATAGAAGCCGTGAGAGCAGGATACGGCGGAACGATTGTAGGAACATACAAAAAACAGGGCGAACAGGTACAGAAAGGCGAAATATTGGCTTTCATTAATTAATACAATAAGATTAATTGCGTCTGTTTGAACGTTTTAGACTTTTTGTTTTTGTAATAATTTCTCTTACTTTTGTCGGCTTGTCATGCGGAGGCAAACAGAGCGTAGAAAATGCGACTGTCAATTCCGAACAACCCGACGAGCCGCCGGAGATTACAAGGGCAGAGCGTGTTATGAAAGCCTTGCATTTGGGGTATCCGCAGGAAATAACTGCCGTGGAATACCGAAATGACGACTGGGCAGTATTGATGCACGATGTTTGGTATTGTTATTGCGAGGGACGATTATTGCCCGAAGAAAAGCGTGAAGAAATTGCAGATTACCGCTCTCAAATTTTTTATCGCTATTCGGAAGAATTGCCGCCGTTTGTATTGCGCCCTGTTCCGGAGCCGCAGGCAAGAAACAACAATAACAACAACAATGCGGCGGCGCAACAGAGACCTCGCCCCAGCCGTTCATCTTTTATGGACGATTTATGGCAATCGCGCGATCGCAATGAAGCATACAGCAATATAAGGACAGTCCGTTTTCTTGGAAGAACAATAAGGGTTCATCATAAAATTGTAGACGTCCTTTCGGTCGTTGAAGAACTTATTTTGGAAGAGGTTGAGAAAGACCGTACCATTCAGACGTGGATCAACAGTTTAGCGCCGCCTGAATCATGGAGTTGGCGGAACATTGCGGCGTCCGAATCGCGCTCGTTTCACTCGTATGGCGTAGCGATAGATCTGCGTCCACGATCATTGGGAAGATTACAGACGTATTGGCTGTGGACGTCCCAAAACAGAAGCGACTGGTTTAATGTTCCGTATGAAGAAAGATACCACCCGCCCGAAGCGGTGATAAAAATCTTTGAAACACACGGATTTGTTTGGGGCGGCAAATGGCAACGATTTGATACAATGCACTTTGAATACCGTCCGGAAGTGATGATATTAAACGAAATGCCGCTTATTTTGCATCAGTGAGTTTTTTCGTCAAAAAACGACAAATATAAACTTTTGAATGAAAAAAGTATTATCTTTGCCGCAGTTTTATAAAACAGAAAATATGGAGTATAATACCTCGCAAAAAAAATTAGAAATGCCCGAGTATGGGCGTAACGTTCATGAAATGGTGCAATATGCCATGCAGATCGAAGATCGTGAACAGCGTAATAACGTAGCATATACCATCATCGGAGTTATGAGCAGATTAACGCCTCACCTGCGCGATGTACCCGATCTTAAGCACAAGTTGTGGAATCATCTTTTGACAATATCCGATTTCAAATTGGATATTGATGCGCCCTATCCACCGCCGCCATGTAACGAAATGGTAGAAAAACCATGCTTGGTGCCTTATCCGCAATCGTTTATCCGCCAAAAGCATTATGGAAAAATTTTGATAGAAATGATTCGCGAAACCGGCAAATTAGAAGAAAGTCCTCAAAGAGAACGGCTTGTATATTTGTTAGTTACACAGATGAGAAAATCACATCTTGCGTGGAACCGCAGCGAACTTGCCGCTGAACAGATTATTCAAGATTTTTTAGATATTTCGGAGGGAAAAATATTATTAAATCCCGAAATGAAAATTCTTACCGAGCCTTTAAGGGATATACATTCGTACTCTCAAGGTCAAAGCAGCCAAAGTCATGGTCGTGGTGGGCATGGTGGTTTTTCAAAGAAAAAGAAAAAATCAGGAATGTACAAAAAGTGAGATTTTAAGTTTTTTGCTTTCAAATCATAATCTAAAAACCTCAAACTATAAAAATTAATGGCTACATTTGAAATCAAAGGCGGGCAACGTTTGAATGGCGATTTGTATCCTCAGGGAGCAAAAAATGAAGCATTGCAGGTAATTTGCGCAAGTTTGCTGACCGAAGAGAAGGTTATTATACGTAATATCCCTAACATCAGAGATGTAAACGTACTGATGGAATTAATTTGCGATTTGGGAGTTACTATAAAAAAACTTGCTTCAAATGATTTTGAGTTTTGTGCAAAAGATGTAGACATTGATCTGCTTAACGATCCCAAAATACAAAAAAAAACTACTGCTTTGCGCGGCTCAATATTGTTGCTTGGTCCGCTTTTGGCGCGTTTTGGCAAGGGGGTAATCACCCGTCCGGGCGGCGATAAAATAGGTCGCAGGCGTTTGGACACGCATTTTTGCGGCTTTGAAAAACTTGGCGCAAATTTTTCCTTTGACGAAACCAACGCCTGTTTTCACGTAGAAGCAAAGCGTTTAACAGGAAGTTATATGTTGCTTGACGAGGCGTCGGTAACAGGAACAGGCAATATACTGATGGCTGCGGTTATGGCAAAAGGCGTGACAACCATTTATAACGCCGCCTGCGAGCCATACATACAGCAACTTTGCAAAATGTTGAACAGAATGGGAGCAAAAATCAGCGGCACAGGCTCCAATCTGCTAACCATTGAAGGCGTTACGGAACTGAATGGCTGCGAACACGCGTTGTTACCCGACATGATAGAAGTTGGAAGTTTTATCGGACTTGCCGCCATGACAGGCTCTGAAATAACTATCCGAAACGTTGGATATGAACATTTGGGCATAATTCCGCGCTCGTTTGAACGTCTTGGAATACACATGGAACGCCGCCAAGACGATATTTATATCCCCCCTCACAAAGAATACAAAATAGAAACTTTTATAGACGGCTCAATAATGACGTTTGCCGATGCTACGTGGCCCGGATTAACGCCCGATTTGCTTAGCGTGTTTTTGGTTGTGGCTATTCAGGCAACAGGAAGCGTGTTGATACATCAAAAAATGTTCGAGAGCCGATTGTTTTTTGTGGACAAACTGATTGATATGGGCGCCCGCATCATTCTTTGCGACCCGCATCGGGCAACAGTTATCGGTTTAGGCAACAAACAACCTCTGAAAAGCACAATAATGATTTCGCCCGACATACGCGCAGGCGTGTCTCTGCTAATCGCAGCGCTAAGCGCAGAAGGAGTGAGCGTTATTCACAATGTAGAACAAATTGACCGAGGTTACGAAAATATTGATCTTCGCTTAAACAAAATAGGAGCAAGTATCAGAAGAATTGAGTGAAAATAATTTTCAAAACAATATGTTTCGATTCCTGTATTCCGAAGAAGCCCCGATGATGTTTACCCATGCATCGTTTTGGTTTTTTTTTATGGCAGCGTTGCTTTTGTACTCCTTTCTTTACAAAAGAAATGCACTGCGCAATGCGTTTCTGTTTGCGGTAAGCATCTATTTTTATTATAAGTGCGGAGGGTATTACTTTACACTGCTTTTACTGTCGGTTTTGTTCAATTATGCAACCGGATTGGCTATTGCAGGCAAACGAATAAAAAATTTTGCGCTTTTTGTAGGCGTAAGTTTTAATCTTTTGCTGCTGGCTTGGTTTAAATACGCATATCTTTTTACCGACTGGATAAACCAAATAGCAGGAACTTCCCTTGAAACAGTAAACTTTTTTGCAATATGGAGCAACAACGTTGTTGGCTCTAATTTCGATATTTCTACAATAATACTTCCCGTTGGTATTTCATTTTTCACGTTTCAGGCAATCAGTTACATCGTTGATGTGTATAGACAAAAAGCGCCTGTTGTGCGCAATATTCTTGATTTTGGTTTTTATCTTTCTTTTTTTCCTTCATTAGTAGCAGGTCCTATTGTTCGCGCTGCCGAGTTTGTTCCGCAAATGTTCCGCAAATATCAACTGCGGAAAGAGGAAATGGGACACGCGCTATTTCTTATCAGTTGCGGACTGTTCAAAAAAATGGCAATTTCCGATTACATTTCAATTAATTTTGTTGATCGCGTATTTGACGACCCGCTTTTATATTCGGGTTTCGAGAATCTGATGGCGGTGTATGGTTACAGTTTGCAGATTTACTGTGATTTTTCGGGCTATACCGATATTGCCATAGGCGTTGCACTGTTGCTCGGTTTTCGATTACCCGCTAATTTCAATTCTCCATATCAGGCAAATAATATAGCCGATTTTTGGCATAGATGGCATATTTCGCTATCATCGTGGCTGCGCGATTATCTGTATATACCCTTAGGCGGAAATCGCAAAGGTCGCATTAGAACAAATGTAAATCTGATGATTACCATGATATTAGGCGGATTGTGGCACGGAGCAAACATGCGGTTTGTTATCTGGGGAGCGTTACATGGCGCAGCATTGGTATTTTACCGTATATGGACGCATTTTTTTCCACCACGAAAATTAAAAAGAAAAGCGATGTCTTCTTTTTGGGGAGTATTATTGACGTTCCATTTTGTTGCATTTTGCTGGATATTTTTCCGTTCACCCGATATGCCAACGGCTATCAACGTACTTAACCGCATTTTTAGCCCCACGCCATTATTATTGATTGGAGAAATGATTACCGGCTATTATTTTGTTTTAGGATTAATACTCACAGGTTTCCTGATGCACTGGTGTCCGGCTCAATGGAAAGAGTACATGCGCGGCTGGTATGTTTTGCTGCATCCTGTTTGGAAAACGCTTTTAGCAGTCATTTTGTTTTTTGTGCTATTTCAAATGAAATCCGCAACGATACAACCATTTATTTATTTTCAGTTTTGAGCGTCTGTTATCGTCTTCAAAACGTAAAGTTATACGTTACCGAAGGTACAAACCAAAACAGGTATATCATTTCGGCTTTCATTATGTCTCTGTTTTCTTCGTCTCTTCCTTGAGAAAACATTAATCGTGCCAAACTTCAATTATTTCAAAAAAGGTTAAAAAATATATCAACTTTCGCTTGTCGCCGCATATCTAACTGTCTGAAAAATAAAAGACATCGAACTATTAAAAAATCCTTAATAGTTCGATGTCTTTGTTATTCAATATTTTAAATGTGCGTTTTTTTAATGCGCTTTTTCGTCGCCTTTTAGCATCATAAGAAAAGTTTTGAAAATAATTAATAAATCATATCCAAGCGACCAATTTTCTACATATTCTATATCGTACATTATTCGTTTTTCCATCTGTTCAAGATCCTTTGTTTCCCCTCTGTATCCTTTCGATTGCGCTAAACCTGTGATACCGGGTTTTATAAAATGCCGCACCATATATTTATCCACACACGATGAATATTCGTGGGTGTGCAACAACATGTGCGGACGAGGACCCACAAACGACATATTGCCTATCAATACATTAAACAGTTGAGGCAATTCGTCTATGCTGTTTTTGCGCATAAAACAGCCAATTTTGGTTTTACGGTCATCGTTGATGGTTGCCTGTTTAGAATCAGCGTAACAGTTGCATTTCATTGTTCTGAATTTGTAACAGGTAAAATCTTTTCCCCGCTTTCCTGTACGTTGTTGTTTGAACAAAATGGGTCCCGGCGAACTCATCTTTATCAATATTCCGAACACAAGGAAAAGTAACGGAAATAAAACAATAATTGCTATCAAAGAAACAACAAAATCGAAAGTTCTCTTTATCATTGCGTTATGAATATAACTCAATGGGATATGGCGCAAAAGGAAAACAGGCATTTTTCCGATGTTCGTAACATACGGCGCGTTGCCGGTATGATAAAAACCAATACTTGGAACAATGTGAAAATTAAGTATATGACTTTCAGAGAATTTAATGAAATCTTTAATTTTTTCGCCTTCCGACATGTCCAAAGTACAAAAAACATCGGTAACGCCGTTTTTAATAATAAAACCTTTTGCGTCTTCAATGCTGCCCGAAATATCTATGATCTCTTGGGCGGGTTTATCATCAAAAAAGCCAAGAATAATCACGCCATTGTATATATTATTGAGCATTTCGTCAAAAACTTTTTGACCAAGTTGTCCGGTACCGAGTATTACGCCCTTGCTAAACGTTTGCCTGATTGCGTATGAAAGCGCTTTTCTGGTAATCCACTGATTTAGAGACATCAAAACACAGGCTGATAAAAAGAACGATAACGTAAAAATACGCGATGCAGGCTCTCCGATTTTCAGAAAAAACATACACGACAGCATAATGAGTATGGTCATGGTCAGTTTCACAAGATTACGCTTGAATATTAGTACAATACTCAACTGCGTTAAATCTTCGAAATTTACGGGAATTGCTGTAAAACTCAACAAATATCCGAGATTCATCAATACAAAAATGATATGATAAATCTCGCCAAAATTTAAGCCAAAAGCATAAAGAGAGGTGAAATACAAAAGATTTAATAAAACTATATCCACTACAATGTAGAGGATAGAGATTATCATCCTATAACGATTGTGCATATTATAAGTAAGTTAATTGATGTTCTTAATTTTGGAAATTCTCGTCGGGAATAATATGATCATCGGTTTTAACAAAATTCCAATCGGGAATTGTTATTGTTATTTCATAATCATCTTCGGTAATTGGCGAAATGCTGACCTGATAATGTGTGTTGCGTACAATGGCTATATTATTATTGCCAATTTTAAGAACAACGTCATAACTTGCCTGTTTTCCGTCAAAAGTACCGGTAACTCGAAAAACTGTCGGGTTGTAAATCGAGGAATTTTCAGCAACGTAAAGCGCGGGAGTAGCGACATTAATTGCAGGATAATTGACTCTGACGGCAGAGGGAGGCAACTCTCGTTCAAATACAAATCCTCTGTCGGGAGTATTTCGCACTGTTACCGATTGTATTACGAAATCATTTAACCCCGTGATTTCAATTTTTGCGACTGCCCTTACAAGTTCGATGTTAACGTACTTGCTACTACCTATGTTCGCTTCTCCGCTCATTATGAAAGGCGATTGCGGCGCGCTCGAAAAACTGACAATCAAATCTTTCAAAGCCGTAACAGTGGTCGGATTTGCCGCCTCTATTTCAGCCGAAGGATTGGCTATTGCGTAAAACGCTTTGATCTCTCTGGATACCACCAGCGCAATCCCGTCATCTAATGACGGATTTTGAAAAACCTGTAATTTTTCAACATTGTTCTGAACATCAATACTATAGATGATGAGTTTTGGGATTGCTTTTTCAGCCTCGCTTGCTGTAGATTTCAATACGGAATTCGACAGCGATTTGGCATTTATAAAAATAACTACCTGCTGAATATCGTCATTCGGGTCAGGCTTATTACAGCCTCCCAAAACTAACCCTAAAATGACCGACAAAAAAACGACTCTTTTCATTATACAACTAAATTATTAAAAATTAAACTATTATATTATTACATTATTACATTAAAAATTAAACTTCACAATTAATAAAGTGATTCAAAAGGATTGACTGCTGCGGCATTCACAGATTGAACAATGCCTGCCAGTTTTGTTTGGTCTATTGTGACCGGGGGTACCGAGTTTTGATAATCCCACAATGATTTATCGGCAACATAGCCCGTTTGCAAGTTTGAAATATCAAATCCTGTAATGGTTTTAACCCACATTGCGCCGCCTATATAACTGCCTAAGTTACCAAGGTGAGTTTCATCGGGGTTAAGTATATCGCCGAAAAGCCCACGCGCGTTTTGAATAGCAGTACCTACCGGAATGACAAAGTCGAAGGCGCTGTTAGACACAATCTTACCTTGAATGGCAGCGCAAATCGCTTCATACATAGCGCGTTGATTAAGATGACTAGAAGGAAATCCCGAATGATTACTACCCCAAGCCCACGTCATGTGCCAGCCTAATTTAAAATTCGGGTTAGTTGCGTTAGATTGAACAAAATCTATTAAATCGCCGAGATAAGGGTCATAGGTAAATGAATTGCCCGAAAACCAACTAACCTGTTGAAGAGTGATAACGTCCCATTCTTCCTGTTCAATTATTTCTTTAAGCGTAAACTGACCAAAAGCAGCGCCGTTTTTTACGCCGTTTGCAAGAAAAGTTTGCCGAATAAGTGAAGAATAATCACCACTTTTTACGTTATCGGCATGATTTTGCAAGGAACCGCCGCCTATTGCCGCGCTAACAAGTTTTATATTGTCGTTGTTCGCTTCGTCTATGCCAAGTTGTTTTAACAAATCGTACAAATAAAGCATCACATCTTCCGAAAAACTGTTGCCAATCGCCAAAATTTTAATTCCGTCCTTATAGGGATTGGGGCGGGGAAGCAAATCGGGTTCATATACAATATTAACGCCGTCCCATTCAGGTATTGAAAAGGAAAAAGAGGCTTTTGAATGGGTAATCGGGGAAACGCCAACCTGATAAGAAGTGTTGCGTCTAACGTCTACATCTTCGTCGCCTAATCTTAGTGTAAACATGTAAGTTACCTGCTGGTTTTCGAGTTGTCCGGTCATAACAAATTGCGTTGGCGTCTGCATACTGTTTTCGGCAACGTAAATTGTGTAAACCCCATCAGAATTGACGGTCGCCTGATAGCTTGTCATACCGGAACCTGACGGCGCTGAAATATTTGCTCTGCTGAAAACGTAACCTTGTGCGGGCGTGTTTTCAACGGTTACAGAATTTATTTCCAGACCGTTACTGCCAATAACGTCAATTTTTGCAACCGTTCTTACAAGTTCGATGCTGGCTGCGGAACCGGTTATAGTCCCTATGCCGCTCATCATAAAAGGAGACTGTGGCGCTACTGAAAAATCGCCCGTCAGTTCCAACAGTTCTGTAACGTTTTCAGGTTCTGCTATTTCTACTTCGTCAGAAGGATTGGCTACCGCATAAAACAATCGGACTCTTCTAGAAACGTCATCAATAACCTGTCCGCTTAACGATGGCGTCTGAATTAAAAACGACTGTAATACATCTCCATTGTTGTCAACGCCAAAGATAATAATCTTTTCGATAGATTTTTCTTCGGGGCTTGCAGACGATGATTTTATCAAAGACGAAGTCAATGATTTGGCTGAAAAAAAGATCACTACATCATGCGTTCCCTCGTTTTCAATAAAATCGCTCTTACAGCCCGACAAGATGACTGCGCATAAAACAAACATTAACGCTATATTTTTCATTTCAAAAATGTATTATAATGTATTAAATAAATTAAACAAATTAAATTTTTATTGTTTTTACGATTTCATGTTTTGTTTTGTTACATTTTTTTAACCTATTTTGACAAACGTATCTTTTTTTTTGACGAATGAGCGTTTTTTTTTGATTAAGTCATAATCCGAATATAGTCACCGTTTTACGCTCTACTGTCGCTTTTTTTATGTATATTTTTTCTTCCCATTTTATTTCAGGTCTCCTGTCGAAAACGGCGAGCCAGCCTTCGCTACTGCCAAAAGTATCCATGTAACGAATGGTTTGCTCTATTCCTTCATTAACGCTTTTGTCGCTCCGTCTGATTTTTAGTTCAACAGGATATTTTTGATTTTCATACACTATGCAAATGTCGGTGCGTCCTTTTCCTGCCGCCATTTCACGAATTATGTTGCCGCCGCCGTTAAGAACTCGTTGAAAAAATGCCATTAATATAAGATGTGGAGCGGCTTCTCTGTAATAAAATCGATCAATCCAAATATCGCTGTTTTCACGCCAAAACTGCTGAAAATCACGCATCAGATAATCCATATCTATTTTTCCGTCTTGCATATATAGAGGTATATTTGAATACGGTTTTTCGTACATAAATTTCTCTTGCGCATCGTAACTCAAAGCGCGGGCAATCACTTCGCAATAAATTGGATTTGAGGGTTGTATCTTTCCGTCAATGCTTTTTATTAATCCCAAATCAGTAACATATTGATAATCATCTGACAGCCTGTCGAAGAATGTTTCGCCGTAAAGTATCGGTTCAATCACCCGGCGCACGCGCTCTTCCTTTAAGCGTTCCAATAAACTGTCAATGTGGGTGTCTCGCCGCAAAATAAGTGTTTGAATGGCTTCATTGACTAATGTTGCCGTAACAGGCTGGGTATAATCTAACTGCAATTTATTTATAATGATTTCGCGGGCAATAGCATTGACTAACCATGGCTGCCCCTGCGTTTGTTCACAAACTAATTCAACTGCTTCTTTTTCAAAAACTTGACCCGTTGTTTCGGTATGCTGCAAATAAAGCGTTGAGATTTCATCAAAAGTGAAATTTTTTAAAGTTAACGCTTCCGTAACTATGTTAAAAGGACTTGCGCTGCCAAGAGATTCGCTGTCAGGGCGTATTTTTGCCTTATAGTCGCGAATATTGCGCATACCCGTCAATGCCAAAGAATGGACAAAAGGAACAGTACTGCGCTCGTTATAACCTTCCCGCAATTGTCTTAAAAAAGTTATTAAAGTATTTTCGCTTAAGCAATCGGCTTCATCGAAAAGTATGATTAACGGTTTGTCTATAATAGCGCAATACTTAGATAATTCCAAATTCAAAACCGTAGTAAAGAAAAAATAATTGGCATTCTTTGCAAATTCTTCATTATTTGGAAGTTTTGCATTCAAAAAAGATTTTGATATGCAAGCAATAATTTGAGGAATACCCTTTTCTGCATCTTCAATTCTCTGCAAACTCTCCAATGAACAATATGCCGCATAATATTTTCCGCTTTCATTGAGTCGTTGCGTCAAATCTTTCAGATATGTGGTTTTTCCGCTTTGACGCGCTGCGTGAATGACAAAATATTGCTCCATGTCAATCAACCGCTCTACGCCGCGTAAACGCGAAGAGGCTTCTAACATGTAATGTTTATCCCTGTTACAGGGACCTGCCGTATTGAAATAACGAGTCATGATTTTATCTTTCCATTATACGAAACAAGTACTCACAGTTTTACCTGGCACAGTCTTTTTCTTCATGTATGGCATTACCTTCCATTCTTTCTAAAATATCTATAAAATACATTTCGTACTCTTCAATAAGTTTTTCCCATGAATAATTTTTTCTAATACGGTCAAAATTACTTTCAACAAAAACTCTCTTTTTTTCTTCTATCGCACTGTCTATATTGTTTAAGATAAGCATTATATCTTTAGGACAAGAAAAATAAAAAGCCTCGTCATAAAGTACGGTTTTATTAAAAATATTGTCGTTAGCAACGATAAAACAACCTGAAGCCATCGCTTCCAGCAATGATGGATTAGTTCCCCCCACACTATGTCCATGAAAATAAGCTGTTGAAAAATGGCGAATGGAATTTAATTTATCAAAGTCATAAATGCCACCAACAAATCGCACTGAATTTTCACAACTATACTTTTTAACTAAATAATTTCCGTGAGGCGTGTTTGTTTTGCCGACAATAACAAGGGGTCTAAGATTTTTTTGAACAGAAGCCAAATAGCCTAAAATCACTGCTTCAATATTATTTTCTGGTTCAAGACGTGCAATAACAAGAAAATAATTGTAGATTTTCAAATTATATTTTTCTAAAGCATTTTCGTCATAATTATTATAAATATTTGCTCCATACGATAATAATTTGCTTTCTTTACCATATTTTTCTTTGTAATATTTTTGAATTCCAATATTATCGGCAATGATAAAATGACTGTGTTTTACGGCTTTACATTCTTCCCAAAAAATAAATTTTTGTACATATTTATTAAACTTTGTTCTCTTGTATTCCAAACCATCCATATTAGTAGTAAAAACGGGATACTTAATTTTTTTTACATTAAACCAAATGTATGCAGGCACAATACTTGTATAACCAGTGTCAAAAATAATATCAAATTTTTCATTCTTTAAAGCATCTTTCAAAGAAAAAAAATCGTAAAAAAAGCTTCCAATAGAATTGCCCATCCAATTTTCCGGACTATAGATGTGTTTTATTTGAACACCTTTATAATTGTTCATTTTATACGGGTGGAAATGAGGCGAATAAACTGTAACTTGATGCCCTCTTTCTACCAATCCTACTGAAATATATTCAGCAAATTGTTCAAATCCGCCGTAGTCGTTGGGTATGCCACGTGTGCTGACTATTGCAATTTTCATCTGTTTCGATTTTTTAGTATCCATTATATCCATTCTCAATATTATATTTTCCAATAACCGTTTTTTGCACCCCCTTCTCGTCTAATAATACCTTTTCCTTTCATAGACTCCAAATCTCTAATAATAGTCATTCTTGTCACTGATAATTTTTTTGCTAATTGAGTTAATGAAATTCGATTATTTTCTTGAATTATTTTTATAATTTGACTTTCACGGCTATCGGTAACATTATCGGTAACATTATCGGTAGCATCGGTAACATTATCGGTAACATCGGTAACATTATCGGTAACATCTATTTTTTTGTCCGTAAAAATATGTCCCAAAGGCACTTGCGCAATAAAGACGTCTTTTTCATCAAATTCAATATTCTCTTTTCCCGAATAGGCTTTTGTGTATTTATACACATTTTTCACTCCCGTACCCAATTCTTCGCTACGCCCTATTTGTGTAAAAATCTGTATGATATGAGGATTTTTGGGAAAAGGTTCAAAATTATCAGGCAACAATTTTCCGTATAAATGAGGCTTGTTCGCATTTTTTGTTTCAACTCTGTCTCTATATATGACAAACGAAGATGGATATGCATTTGTATATTCTCTATGCACAAGCATATTTGCAACAATTTCGCGGAATATTTTTTCTCTCAACGATATACGCATATCGCCTTGTAAATAAAATTTATCCGGTAAGTGTTTTGCCACAAATGCCATAAGACGGTCGTAGGCATCTATCAAGTTGCATTTAACATTTTCGCGATCATCATATCGGTCAAGGTCTTTTATCCGCAAAAGGGCGTCTACCTTGTAATGAGGTATTGCTCCCATAATAACATGGTCTTTACCGAAAAGCAATAATGCAGCCATGGTAAAACCTTCCGTATCAGTAGTAATGTCTTTTCTGTATAATCCGGCTACTTTAAAAAAATCAATGTCAGATAAATCGTTCCAAGGATGATCCGGACGATTTATTTTTATTATTTTGCGAACTTTTTCTACTATTCCGGGAACAAAATCTGTTTCATAAAGAAATGGATAAATAGTATTTTCGGAATAAAGATGACTTTTTCGAATATATAAGGATTTTATTTGTTCGCCGGATTTCAGTATAAAATCGCCATCTACGCTACGGTCATAAACTTTACCATTGCAAGTATGCACTTGCGAAGAAGCCGGCACAAAAAAATGAATCAAGCATTTGCCCTCAAATTCAATGTCTTGTACATCGAACAAGAATGCAGGAAAAAGTTTTTGCGGATTATTGCTCAAATTGGCAATATCTTTTTTCATTTGTTGCACAGCCTCAGCATCAACACCTTCTATTGTGCCGTTATCTGCTACGCCAAGCAATATTGTACCGCCATTGCGATTTAAAAAAGCGCAAACAGTGTCAAAAAGATTTTTGGGCAGTTTATTTTTGGCGCATTTAAACTCTACAGAAATCCCTTCTCCCTTTTTTAATATGTCATAGATATTGATATTCATTGTTTTACAACTGCATCTTGATATTATCCTCTATCGTCCATTCTTCTCAAACCAACTTCGCAATAACAATTCACGGTCGGTTGGTTCCATCGCACGGTTAGGGTTGTTTTGCTCAGTCGTATGCTCTGCGCTCCAGCCGTTCCACTCGCGGAACGCATGATAAGCCCAGTCCCAGCCTTCTTCCTCAAATATTTCAATGCAGTCCCGCAAATAACGATAAGAACTGTTTCTCGGCGCCCAGCGAATAGAGCCGAACTCGCCTACGTAAATTGCAACGTCATAATTGTTTGCAAAATCCCGCACTGCCTGTAATGAATTTCGGATTTGCCTCCTGTCCCAATATTTGCCATCGGGCATCAAGCCGGGATATACAAAACCAACGGGGAACAAATCACGTACCCCTTGATGAGTGAAAGAATGTGGCATATACATGTGGACGCTGTACACAACGTTGGGAACTTCCGACTTGTCGAAAGGGACAAATCCTTCAAACGCATACGATTCAGCGCCGGGCGCAGGTTCTATCACAATTGTCTTGTCAGGATCAATGTTACGGACTTCCTTAGACGTTTTCAAGGCTAATTCGCGCCAGTTCAAGATACCTTCTTCTATCTTAACGACCTTTAAGTCCTTGTCGGCATCTGGAATGTGTATCAAATTATCAGTTATGTCATTTTCTATCGGTTCATTCAGTAGATCATAACTCCATATCGCTTGGGCGTCCCTGTATCTTTGCGCGAGTTTTTGCCATGTGGCAACAAAAGCATCCTGAAATTGTTTTTCTTTGAACATACGCATTTCATATAAATTTTGCCCTAACCGACCGCCGGGCGGCGAGTGTAAACCCAATGTAACTCGAACGCCGTAGCGTTCGAGTTCCGGCAACATTCTGTCTAATTGTTCGCACTGTTGTTCAATCCATTCGTAGTAATCTTCTACCGACGCCGTATCGGCAGGACCATTCGGAAAATCGTTACCCCAACTAAATTGCCAACGAATGTGATTTGCTTTCCAATCGCCGACAAGAACTTGAAGATCTTCCAGAGTGAAACCGTCAGGATGAACCATTGCCCCACGCAAGCGGCTGCTCTGTTCAACATTTACGGTCACCGATTTGACTTCTTCAAATTCATCTTCAAGCAAATTACCTGCCGTCACGCGAATAGTTCCACTACGAGATACGCCAGCTTCAACAAGGTCATCAACCGTAACAATCAGGCTCTCGCCATGTTGTTCGACATGAAACCATTCGTCATGTTTTTCAAAAGTCCACATTGGTAAATTGGTTGTCACTGTCACAATCTTTGCAGTATTGGCTACCGCAAGAAAACTTAGTTGATTTGACGAAACTTCCAACCCGTGTGTTTCATTAAGTTCACATGCTGTAAGCAACAATATACTTACAAAAAATACATACGCCAATAAATAATTAAACGTTTTCATAAGAAATATAAATTACATTTTAAAGTTATAACACAAATATAAGAAAATTATTTTAAGTCATTAATAATAAAAATTACTTTTCCGCTTCTACATTACAGTTCAAATTGCGATTTTTCGGGGAAAATGGTTTCCAAAAACGGACGTATTCTCTCTCTGTCTTCGTCGGTAACGTGTTCATTGTCGTTCAAACAGAAGAGTTTGGGTTTTAAAAACCGCAGACGCTCCATAATATCGGGTTTGAATACATGTAAAAAAGCAGATTCTTCAATTTCTACATATTTCAAATGTCCATGCCCTATCGCTAATGCGTAATACGAAATGACTGATCTGCCTAAATCGTTTTTTGTTCTAACACGATTAGTTTTAGATTTTATAGCTTGTTCTCTAAAAATATCTTCAATTGCATTTCGAAAATCATTCTTTTTATAAGCGTCTATGTTATGATGAGGCATTCCGGAATAATACTTTCCGAATTTCTTTTCTACTAAAACAGACGCATTATACACTTCTGTCCGGTGTGTACCCGGCTTTTCCCCCATAAATAATCTCACTCTAAATTTCAATTTCTCCCAATATCTTCTTTTCAAGCGAACAATTGGAAATCCATCCTTTGCAAAGAAAAAATCGGGCTGAACGTCGGCATTAAAGAACATATCGTCGTTGGCATATAAAAACTGTTCTGACAAACCTGGTATTTTGTAAAAATAACATTCAATTACGATTGAATTAAAGCAAGGTAAACAGTCTTGGGGCATAATATCTTTGATATCAATAATTTTTATTTTGGGGTTCGTAGTATCAAGCCAATTGGGTTTTTGGTTATCGGTAACAATAAATATTTGGCGTATCCAGGGCGCGTATTTTTCCGCCGAACGCAACGAGTATTTCAGTTCGTCGTTGTTCATGTAACGTCCTTTACAGGTTACGTCCGATTTTTCATCTACAATTTTGAAGTATGGTCTGCGTTTTTCCAGCCATTGCGGGTCGTTGCCATCAACCCAAAGATAAACTAAATCTATGTCCATTATCGTTGTAAGGTTTTAAAATCCATTTAGGTATTGTTTTTATGTCTTTCAAAATTTTATGATGTCTTACAATTTCTTGACAATGATTGATTGATATTAACTGAATCTTTTGCTTCTCTTGTTGCTTGTAGATAAGCATATCCATAATATCTGTCCGGTTCAAGATAAGCTCCTTCTCCCCACTCATTCCACGCATTGATGAATACGAGAGGTGCGTCAAGATGCTCATTTAGCACTGTTTTTTTTGTTATATCAATAAGCCATTTTTTATACAAATGAGGACTGCTTTTATGAAATATTGTTCCTCTTTGATTTCGCCTGGCTGTATTATCCCATGCAGGCATCACAGCTTTATATACTTTTTTAAGCATATTATTAACCTTATTATATTTTGTATTCTCTACTATATCCTCATAATCATATACATTTCCTTCAAAATCAGCCCGTATAGGTTCAACTTCTGCAGTTATTTCCTTGGAATGATTGATCAACTGTTTAGGTTGAAATTCAGTTTCTGCATCAAAACCAAATTCAATCCAATTAGTTTCTGCATCCTTTTCCTGTACTGCAATAATGTATATGTTTTTGTTAGTTGACTTAATTGCTTCGCTTCGCCAATATTCGAGCACTAATTTTGGATTCTTTATTAATGATGGTCTGTAAATTAAAATTACTGGTTTTTCATTTATGCAAAAATATCGTCTGTCTTTTATCATATCAATTATATCATGTATGAACTGTTTACAGCTTTTCGTTGATTTATCTATTTTCATCAGGATTCCCGTATTGGTTCCTGAAAAACGTCTTGTCCAATTTTCATTTGCCCAGCAAATACAGAATGGCATATTCATATTTTCGTCCTCTAAAAACATATTTAGTGGTTTTTCCAATAATCTATCACCATTAAACCAATAATAGTAAAAGCAGAACACATCTACCCCATAATTTTTTGCCAAATCTATTTGTCTTAACATGTTGTCTTTAATTCTTAAATCATAAAATCCCAATTCACCGGGTAATTTTGGTTGATCATGTCCAACAAATTGCGGAACAGCTTTTGAAACATTTGTCCATTCTGTGACCCCTTTTCCCCACCATTCATCATTTTGTTTATTGGGATGATATTGAGTTAAATAATACGCAATGTATATAGATTCCTTACTTTTAGAAACATTCTCATATTCATGATATTCCTTGTAATCTTCGCTTTTTCTTTCCGGTATTTTCAAAACATCTACAATATAATCATCTTTCAATGCTCTTCCTGAAATCTTTAATTTATTTATTGTTTTTTCTTCGTTAATTTCTTTTCTATCAGCATATTGCGATCTAAATTTTTCCTTAATGTGACTATTTATCGGAAGTTTCCAATAAATTTTTTTTAACAGCAAAATAATTTCTTTTTTCATCTTAATATCAATTTTAAAAGTTAAACAGTTTTATGAAGACACTTTTGTTTATTATTGTTATTTTATCAAAACAGCATCTATAGTTATCATACGTTCTCAATTTCATTTACATATAGTTGCTTGATTTCCTTGTAATGATCTCTGATAGTATAAATAAAGGTATCTATCAGAATATTATTATTAAGTTCGTATAAAAATATTTTGTTCACACACAAATCTTTTATGCAATTATAAATTGATTCCTTATCAGGTTCAATAATAATACCTTTCTTATAGTTATTTGAAATTAATAAATCTTTACTGCCAACATTTTCTGTGGCAATAACAGGTATGCCATAACTAATAGCTTCTAAAGTAATAAATCCGAAAGTCTCATAACATATACTTGGGACGATTAAAATATCCGTATTATTAAATATATTACCTATTTGAGAATATGAATATTTCCCATGATGTTTTATATTGGGCTGTTTGTCAAATTGCTCATCGTTTCCATATACATTCAAAACAACATCTGTAGTCCCATTTTTATATAACTTTTTAATTACGTCACAAATAAGAAAATAACCTTTGTAAGCCTTAGCTGGACCCATATAAGAAATTCTAAGTAAATTATGATTGATAGTCCGTTTTATTCTATTATCTTTTATATTATTGTGGGTAATTGAAATTACTCTATCATCTGAAGAAATATACCTATTAAATATTTCTTTTGCTATATTGCTGTTAAATATATATTTATCAATCAACTTAAATATAGATTCATAGTAAAATAATAATGATTCGTATTCTTGCCTGTTAATTAAATCTGTTTTTATTTGGTTTTTTTTGCGAAATAATTTTAATTTCCCAGCCTTATAAATTATTGCTTTAAGAAAAGGTATTATTCCTACATTCTTTAAATATCTGTAGCCTTTAGACTGTAATATCCTTATTGTATTTATACTATAAGAATTAATCGAATTACATTCAATGCACTTGTTGATATCTCTTGTTTTGCACAATTGTCCATTAAAATCTATAAAATTACATTTAGTACACATGCCAAAATAATCATGCGTAGTATATACAATCTTTATACTCAGTTCTTTACAAGCATAAAGAAATTCAATATAAAGTCCCATAAATGTATGTATATGGACTATTTTAACATAATTATCCTTAAGAACATTAATAAAAATCTTTTTATTACATGATCTCATAAAAAAATTTGGTTTTGATATTCCATTAAGCAAAGGAACAGGTAGAGGATTTATTAATTCAAAAGTTTTGACGCCATTATAATTACTATAAAACTTAATTTCTGGTTCACCATCTAAGTCTCTGATTTGACCGGGAAATAATAAATACACGTCATCGCCTTGTCGGGCTTGTTCCATCATTAAATCACAAGAATATTTTGTAAGTCCTCCGCTTCTATATGGTGGCAGCCCCAATGAATAATGAAGAATTCGCATATATGTTTCCTATACAATTTAGAGATTGTCTTTTTAGTTTATCTTTCACGAAATTTTTCGTCAAAGACGTGTGTGTCAATTAACAGTTTCTTCTAATGCTTCTTTCAATGCTTTTATATATCCTTTCCCAAATTTCAGATCGGGTTCCATATAATTACCTTCTGCCCATTCGTTCCAAGATTTTAGAAATAATATTTTCAATTCATCTGGTTTATTTGCTATCGTCCGAAGCGCTAAAGATACTTGTTGTTTAAATAGATTAGGAGTGGAATTTAAAAGTATCGAACCATTTTTTCCGCTTCTTGGGGTATGATCCCAACAGGGAATAATTGCTGGAATAACACAATTTTGGCTATCAAAAACAGGATCTATAATCAATGCTTTTTTGTAATCTGTTGTAAATAACGGATAATTTAGTATTACTTTTTTACAAAAACCAATAATTACGTACAACGCTTTCTGAAAAAAATTATATTTATGAAATTTTCCTTTAGCTAGTCGTTCATAAGATACAGCGCTATAGCCGTTGTTTAATAATACTTTGCTTGCTTTTTTTTTGAAAAAATTTCCAACAAAAAAGATACCATCTTGAAAACCTGCATCTTTACTCAATTTTTGTAACGTATCAATGTAAAATTGAGGTAAATTTATTGAATCAAAAACATATAGAATGGGTTTATTGTTTACTTTAATATAACGCGGGTCTCTAAAAGCTTTTACCAAATAATCAAAATGCATTTGCACATCTTCTATTCCTGGGTAAAATTGTTCTATAAGCACCCTTTTTTTATCTACACTGCCATCGGCGTTCCAATTTTTTGCATACCACGAATGGTTAGCCCAACCCAAACAAAAAGGAAAATCAGGCTTTCCCGTAGATAATACTTCATCGAAAATACTTTCCATCAATCGCTTGCCATTTCCAAACCAATAATGCCAGTAACAAAATCCATGAACACCGGCTTCTCTGGCAAGCTCAACCTGCTGCTCGCGTACAATGGGAAGACGCAAATCATAATATCCCAAATCGGCAGGCACTCTCGGTTGATAATGATTGCGAAACAAAGGCTTTGCTTTTCCTACATTCGTCCATTCTGTAAAACCTTTTCCCCACCATTCGTCATTTTCTGGTATTGGATGGAATTGAGGAAGATAAAATGCAATAACTCTTGTTTTATTATTCATCTTGCCCTTATATTTTTTATCTATTTAAAAATTTCAAGAGAATCAATAACGCCGACAATTTTTTTTGCCACTGCTTCGCTCGCCTTATATGACCAATGTGAATCATTTACCATAAACACATCCTTTTCTCCATTTTGAACCATTTCTTGAAGCAACCATTTTGTGTTTATTATACGTACATTCGGTAAATCGGATAATTCGTCTGTTGTTGTATCAACGGGCAAAGAATCATCAGTCATAAATGGACGATAAACATCATATTTATCAGCGCCAATTAGAAATAAGATGTTTATTCCTTTTTCAGAAAATTTTTTAGACAATAAAATCAAATTTTCTTTTGCTTTTTCGATGTCTTCAAGTTTTGTTTTTTTGAAGTCAAAGTCGTCAATATAAGTAAAACAAGTTTGCGTATAATAATGATGCGAGAAACAATCGTATTTTAAATTGAACTTGCGATAAGGTCTGTCATAGCCAAATTGTAATCTGATCCAAGAAATAAAACGAAATAATTCAGAATTATTACTATTATTGGACTGTTTTTCAGCAGTTTGTGGAAATCGGTATAACATATCAAAATTAATGTTTTTCAACCATAAAATAGCATGTCTGTCTACAAATTGTAAAATAAGGGTTTGGCAATTAGATTCGTTAATAATATTGCTATTAAGCAATGATATTGCTGTTTCAAATGGACTATATCCTTGCAAATTGTTTATATTAATTATACTATCTCCTAATATGTGCGCTAGATAATTTTGGTATCCAAAAATTCCCTGCCTGCTATATGAGTCGCCAATAGTGAAAATATTTTTGTTTTTTGATGGAAAAAAATTTTCATTAGAAAAAACAAACGTATCTTTCACAAAATTATTTATTAGATAATTCTGTTTCAGATTTTCATTATAATCTTTACCGAATTGAATTTGTCCAAGAACGCCAAGATCGCCTGAAATATTTTTTTTAACTTTAAATTCATAAAAACCATAAATACAAATAAATGGTAAATAATAAAACAGCATTTTTGTTATAAACCTTGTCATCGTCTTTTAAAATTGAAAATAAATAAATTGTTCATTTTGCCCCATAAATAAAATAACACAGAAAATAATAATTAAATAAACAATATGACGTAACCATTTACTATTAATATTCAATATTTCTAATCCATATTGATTTCGTCTGCCGATCCATTCTATCAATAACATACAAAATGCAAAAATTAAGCATTTCAAGGCAATTTTTCTATGCAACAATAATTCCAAAGAAAATAAACTCATATCAAACATTCCTCCAAAATATTCAAGCATTTGTCCAATACTATCGGCTCGAAAGATTACCCAACCAATAACGACTAACAAAAAAGTCAATCCCATTTGAAAAATCTCTTTTAAGTCTGGGAATAATTTTCTTTCGGCAACGGTGTTGGTATATTTTCGATTTTGATTTAGCAAGATTAGCGGTAAAAACAAAATTGCGTGAAACATTCCCCAAGCAATAAAAGTCCAATTAGCGCCATGCCAAAACCCGCTTACGAGAAAAATAATAAATGTGTTGCGAACTACTTTTACTTTTGAAACTCTACTACCGCCAAGTGGAATATAAACATAATCTCTGAACCAAGTTGTAAGCGAAATATGCCACCGCCGCCAAAACTCAGCAATGTCGCGTGAGAAATAGGGATATGCAAAATTTCGCATTGCGTTAATGCCAAACAAACGAGCCGTACCAATTGCAATGTCAGAATATCCTGAAAAATCGCCGTAAATTTGGAACGCAAAGAAAAGGGCGCCCAAAAGTAAAGTTATCCCTGATTGGCTTTGTGGATTATCAAAAACCATATTCACATAAGTTGCGCAATTATCTGCAACGATAACTTTTTTGAACAATCCCCACAAAATTTGTCGCATACCGTCAACGGCTTTTTCATATTCGAAAGTACGTTTTTTGTAAAATTGTGGTAATAAATTTGTCGCTCGTTCAATTGGACCCGCAACCAAAAGTGGAAAAAATCCGATAAAAGCGAAGAAAGCGACAATGTCTTTTGTCGGTTCAATCTTACGTTTATAAACGTCAATCGAATAACTGAGCGCCTGAAAAGTATAAAACGAAATGCCGACCGGCAGAATTATTTTGAGCGTACTCGGTTGTAGATGAAGCCCAACCGAAGCAAACGCAGATACGAAACTATCAACAAAAAAATTGTAATACTTGAATATGCCTAAAATCCCCAGATTTAATACTATGTTGCTGACATTCAAAAAAATACGGAAAAATGTGCTGCGCGATGAGGTAATATGCTGTTTATCAGCATATTGCATCAATATCCCGCAAATCCAACTACAAAAACTGGTAAATATTATCAACAAAAGAAAACGCCAATCCCACCAACCGTAAAAAATGTAGGAGGAAATCACAACAAAAATGTTTTGTATCTTCAAGTTACGCTGAAATACAAACCAATAGAAAATAAAAACTATTGGGAGGAAAAATGCAAAAGCTATGGAGTTAAAAAGCATTTTTTATAAAATTTATGTCAATTCGTAAAATTTCTGCACCATCTCAAATGTATCTATTGATTGTTTTTGTAATGGTTTTTTACCAAATATTTTTCGTAAAAGCTTATTTTTTGCTAATTTTGCGTATAAAGTATTCTTTTTTCTCCATTCGCTACTGCCTGTACAATGTATGGCATAATTTGAACGCGCAACCTGATAAACATTGCCTGCAAGTATTGACGATGGATATATTGCCATGTTGTTTAAAAGTTCCTGTTGTACATTTTCATACTGAAATCCATATTTCAGCGCAATAGTTGCATACACTTCAGGAGCAAGGACTTCAAAAATATCTACATCGGTCTTTATTTTTGCGGGCTGTATCGCATGTTCATTATCCTGATACCAATCCAAACAATCTTTAATAAATGGATGAGCTGGAATACTTCCCATAATAGCCGCTTGTATACCAATCCATGGAGCATCGGGAAAAATAGCCGGAATTTTTTCTCTGTATTGCAATTTTCTTACGTATTTTTTTCGCAACATACCGTAATGCCATTCAATACCGCTAAAAAAATCATGTGAAAGAAGATCGTCAAATCGTTTTCTTACTATAACATCAGTATCTAAATAGATACCACCCTCAGTATATAGGGCATGAAGCCGTATGTAGTCCGCCGCGAACGCCCATCGCTTTACTTTACAGGCTTCTGCAACAAAGGCAAGAGAGTTTATATCAAATTTGTTCTTGTTCCACAAAACAAGTTCATAATCAGGCATTATCTCTTTCCAAGTTTCTAAACATTTTCCTATCCATGAAGGCATCTCTTCGCCGCTTAACCAACAATAATGTATCTTTTTGGGTATCATAATTTTGAATTATTTATATATTTATTTTAGGAGTTTGCTTTTTATAAAATATTTTTTTGCTGAACAATAATTTAAAATAGTTTGTAGGAGTGTAAATATATTTTAGCGTTTTCCTCGTACTCATCCAATTGTACATTTTTATGGAAATAAAAGTAACAACTATAGATAGTACGAACGGCAATATGAATGCTACAATTTCATTAGAAATATCTATTGATAAAAGATATATTATGCATGATATTAAGACAATGAAGAAGGTGTGAGCTAAATATATTTGAAGTGTTTGTTTGCCTAAACTTGTAAATATTTGTATGTTTTTTAATAATTTTGCAAGAGAGATACCGCCTACAACCGCCAAAGAATGTACTAAAAGACCTGAGCCCAAAAAACTAATTTTAAAATATGGGATGAAATAAATAGCAAAAAACCATAAAAAAACGAAAAACAATCCTTTTGTGTTTGATAATTTATTGATGTATTTAATATAATAATCTTTGAATAAATAGGCTACTAAGAAAAATATATAAAAAGAAAAAAAACCATAAAAACCATTTCCTAATATTCTTACAATTTCATCTGATAAAATTGAACTTGTCATAAATTGCATTATTGAAGATGCCAAAACAGCTATAAGTATCTGTAAAAGTTTTGGAATTTTTCGAGTTAGCTTAGCCAAAATAAAAAATAGAATTAATGCCCATAAAAACCAAAGTTCTCCATTAGGACGAATAGGACTGATGATCATTCTCAATAAATGGTCAAATAACGAAGCATCTTGTTGATTGGGAAGAATAAGCGCTGCCATATATTTATACAGAAACATAACAGGTTGCCAAACTATAAAACACCATATTAAGGGTGATAATTTTTCTGAGAAAAATTCTTTCCAATTTTTTTCCCTTATCCAGCTATCTGATAATATTCCTGACATGAAGAAAAATAGAGGAACTTGTGCGCTATATATTATTGGTTCTACTAATTTTAACAACCATTCGCTATTTGCTCCTGCAAACTCCAGCCAGCCTCGAGAATGTGAAAAAACAATAAAACATATTGCAAGACCTTTTGCAGTATCTATCCATGTGATTCTTTGCGTCATTGTGTTAATACGAATTAAGAGTTAAAATTTCTATTATCATTTATACTGGAAATGTTCTCTGTATTTAAATGTTGAAAGGCATAAAAAGCATTTATCCACATAGTCCATTGAATAGCAAGTACTAAATTTGGATTCATACATCCAATAATATAAAAAACTGCAAGCAATAACCATTTTTCAATCTTTGAATACAAGGACAGCTTTCTGTACTGAAAGAGAAAAAGTAAAAATAAAATAGGTATTGTAAAAATAATGCCAAAATCGAGTATCAACGAAAGGATCCCATTTTCAACTACTATTCCCAAATTTTCCCATAAATGTACACTAATTCCACGGTTTCCCCACAATAAATCATCATTATTTACATAATTTGTAAATTCAAAAACATTTATTCGCGTTTGAGCGCTGCTATCCATAAGTTCTATATTCATTAGTCGTCCGCCAAGCGGCGTTTGAGTGATACTATAAGCTAAGCCGCAAATTATGCAAAAAACGGCAAATTTGACGATTAATTTCTTGGATGGATGAGTAATCTTGTTGATTTTCCATATAAAATAAGGAACTGTAAATACGGTTACTACCAGAATTGCACCACGAGCATTGAAACAAAATAAAGAAACGTATCCAAGGAAAAACAAAAAAATCTGTAAATATTTTCTTTTAAAGTTGGACACAGCTATAAATGTCATAAAAACAGCTACTACCTGCGCGTTTGCAAGAGGATGTCCTAACAGAGACGTACTCCTGAAAACGCCTTCATATTTATCCAAATTATAAATTACTACGAGAATCCATTCACTAAAAACAAAAAAATTTCTGTTTAACGTCCATTCAACTATTGACAAACCACATTCTATCGTATAAAAAATAATTATAAATCGCAAAAGTAATGTTAAATCTTTCTTGGTAAAATTTTCATAACAAATAGATATAAGCATTGGAGTAACCAAAAAATTTAACACTCTAATTAAATAATTCTGACCAACAGCCCACTTGAAGATACAAATACAAAATGCAAGAAAAAATATATACAATGCAATTTTTTCATATCTAATTTTTCTATTAACAATATTGATTACAAGATAAAGAATTAATATAATAACAGCTATGTACATCAATTTATATCCCCCTACCTGATTTGCTATTTCTGTGTCAAGGAATAATGCAAAAAAAATGACAACAAAACCTATTAGATGCTTCATACTACGGAGTATATATATGATTATTTATTCCAAATCCCTTTGGCTTTTCCATTAATTATTTTCCTGCTTTGTATCGGTTGTATAAAAGTGCCAGGAATAATTGCTAAAATCATGGCTAATGGTATGCCTATAAGTCCTGCCTTTGTTGAAATCAAGATAGCCATCGGAATAAAAATAATCCCGCCAAACAATGAAAGCCATACCTGAATATATATTTTGCTTACTCCTGCATTAAACTGCGCAAATATATTATTCCAGTTGCCAATACTTACGTATAATGCCATGCCTGCTGTTAGACTGACTGGAACAACTATTGATTCGCCTACCCAAAGTCTGTAAACAGGATTTGCAAATATTGCCATAACCAATGTGCCGAAACAAAAAACAGCACAAATCAATACCATTTTTCGTATCATATTTTTTATCCATACAACATCCTGTTTCACAAAGGCTTCTGTATAAGCAGACCATGATGGCGATAAAATAATATTAAAAAACAAAGTTACAACGGAAAAGTACTTGAATGCGATGTTGTAAACCGTAACGTCCGATGGTGAAAAAAGTTGTGTTACTATCACATTTGAAGTGGAAAAAATGATTAAGCTACATATCTGAGGGATGAAAAACATTACACCCAGTCCCATTAAACTTTTTGATTGTTTAAAATCAATATATTTTAGAGAAGGTTTGTATTTGGCATATTTACCTGTAAAAGTTAAAAAATAAGTAGCTATTAAGACTACAACAGGACACGCTGAAAAAGCAAGCCCAAAATACAATAAAGAAGGTTCCCAAAATTGCAACAATAATAAAATGACTATCAACGACAATAAGCTGCCAAGCATATTAACAAGGTCAACTAATGCCGATTTTTGATCCGCTAAAAAAATTGATGTTGTAATCTGAAGCACAAATCGAATAGCAAAGAAAGTAAAAGTGATGATAACTAATAGCGACAATGTATGACTACTTTCAGCAACAGTATTTAATATAATGCCCCAGTCAATAAATTGATTGATAACAAAAAAAAGTATCAATACACAGCCAATAATAATATTCAATAATGCAAAGGTTGTACTTACGTATGTCTTTGCCAATGAATCGTTTTTTACTGCTATAGCCTCGGCGAATTTGTTCCTGAATCCGTTTCCCAGCCCTATATCAAAAAGTGAAGCCCATCCGATAATAGAACTCAAAGTAAGCCATAAGCCATAGCGTTCGCTTTCAAGATAATTCAACGTCAAGGGAACAAGTAAAAAACTTATCCCTATGCTAATACCTTTCAATACAAAAGACAGGATTACGTTTTTTTGTAAATTTAATGTTCGGCTATTTTTACTTATAATTCTAAACATATAACTTCGTGCATGTTTTTTTAGAGGTTATCTGCTTCCTGTAAGTATCCCTAATAATTTTGGAGTTATTTTTTGAGCGATATAGTACAACCCCACACAGACCGATACACAAATAACGGGTACAAGAAAATATTTCATAGTCAGGATAAAGGCGTTGTTTGAGACAAATATGAAATTTAGCGACATTTTAGAGAACCCAAGCACACTCAGACCTGCATGTGATGCAAAAATGAAGAAACTTGTTTTTGCCAAAAAACTGTTAATTGAAACGCGACCATGTTCGACCAAAATAGATGCAATAATAATTGTTGTTATGCTTCCGGTGATATTGAACAAATCGGCAAAGTAACCATATTTGTCAGTTCCATTATAATACATCAAAAGTGAAAAAGCTATTAATGTAGAAAAAAACCAAAACAGTTTTCTTTTCTGTAACTCTACAATCATATTTTTGCCATGAACGCTAAAAAACGCGCCTAAACTGAAAAAGAACAGGGTTCTGATATTGAGAAAAACAATTGGAAACCAAAATTTTGTTATGAATAAAAATCCCAAAATGAATATACAATACCATTTTAAGTATTTTACTAAATAATAAACCAATGGCGATAAGAAAACGATAACAATCAAATCTCTTAAAAACCATAAAGGAATATTATATGGATAAATGCCCGGATAGTTGCCCTCAAGATAATTCCAAAATATTTTTAAAATTCCGCCTTCCCATAATTTATTCATATCTGACATGCTATCCTCAAACTTCATGACAGCAAGCAAAGCCGTAATGGCAACAGGAATTATATTCCACAGAACGTAGGGGAGCGCTAATGTTCTTGTCTTGCGTTTGATTTTTTCAAAATAGACATTTATATTCCATACATTATTTTTATAAAAAAACAGAAATCCAGAAAAAATGCAAAAACAGGAAGTAGCAACACGACAAAAAACATCTGAAACCAGAAAACGAATTACATTGTAAATATCCATACCAGACAAATTTGAATAATCAATCTGCAAAACAACTGCCCGTAAATCATAGTCAACTGTATGAACTAATACAATGGCAACAGCCAAGGGAAACCTCAGCCATGTAATGGTTTTTGATTGTAATTCTTCTTTGGTCATTCTTTTAACAGTTTATAAATGGACGGATTTACCTCTTGTATTAAAACTGCCGCATATCGCTTGCGTTAATCAGCAATTACAGCCCATCCCTTGCTTTCTGCAATACTTCTGTCTATCAACTCAGACATTGATCCGTAATTATCGTTTATGTCAATGGTTTTTCCCCCTTCTATTTGGGTATCATGTAGCGAATTAAACAAATTATTAATCGCATCGCTCGATAATCGGTTATAAGTACAATTTACGTTGGATAAAAACCATTGACTATCGCTTAAGTCAAGTTCAGTTAATCTATTATAACTGCAGTTCAAATCCAATAACAACGTAAGTCCGCTCAAATTTAAATTAGTTAATCTATTCCTGAAACACCATAATGTAAGCAATCTGGATAATCCGCTAACATATAAACTTGTTAATTGATTGTCTCTACAAGACAAAAAAGTTAGTTCGGTATTTGCTCTCAAATCCAAGTCTGTCAATTCATTGATGTTACACAATAAGAGGGTAAGAGCTGTATTTTTGCTCAAATCCAAACTTGCCAAACGATTATTATAGCAATGCAATTCAGTTAGCAACGGATTCTTACTTACGTCCAAACTCGTCAAATGACTGTCGGGGCAATTCAGTTTAGTGACGCTATTGCCTGTAATTGTTATTGTACGCGTTTCAGCCCTGGAGTACGTATGTACAAAATGATTAATATCTGAACTGATTGTACCGAAATCTCTCGTTCCATCGCCCCAATCAATAGTAACAGGGCTTTCTGCTTCAGCGCCTGCTAATCCTATCACAACAACTCTACCGTCCTGCGAAACCATTGTCATTTGATTTGACGTTACGGTTAGTTTACAGACTGTTCTTCTGTCGTTATCCGATAATACGGTAATATCTACCTCGCCTTCGGAAACAGCGGTTACAAGCCCGTCAATTACTCTTGCCACCGCAGGGTTGCTGCTTTCCCATCTAAGGTTTTTGTTGGTGGCGTCGTTAGGATTTACGGTTGCCGTAAGAGTCATTTCCTCGCCGGGGGCAAGAGCCACCATATTATTGTCAAGTTCAACCGAATCAACAGAAACAACCTTCTTGCATGACGAAAAAATTGATATTGACAGCGCAATGGCTATCATAAAAAAATACAAATTAATATTACTCTTCATGTTTTTTATTTTAAAGTGTTATAAATTTTTTTATCTGTTAAAAATATTTTTGTCTATTATTTAGCTTATTCCGTTTCGTTCTAACCAAAGCGAAAAAAATCTATCGTAAACAAAACAGTTTCCATTTTCGTCTTTTAAGATTAACGATTTGTCAATAAGCGATTTAACTGCTAATTTTACGCTGCTTGCCGCAGTAAGCCTGTGTTTTTTCAAAAACACGGAATTTGTTATTGCCGCTATCTTATGTTCCTTTGCAATAGCCGTTAGTAGCTGCAACTGACCTTTAGTTAGCAGTTCGCAATATGTTTTGTACGTTGCATTTTCTTCTTCCAATACATTTGCAAATATTATATTCATGTCGTTTTCCGAATATTTTTTCTGCGGCAACGAGTACAACTTATTTAGTATCAACTGAATATACCACGTATGACCTGATAGAAGATTATAAATCGTTTCAAAAAGCGGCTGCGGCAAAGTTTTGCCATTTTTTGCAAAATGATTTTTCGCAAAAACACAGTATGTTTCCATCGGGATTTCGCGCAGATTCATTTTCTGCGTACTTTGATAAAATGGACGATTTACCTCTGAAAACATTGCGTCCATCAAATGTTTTTTACTGCCCGAAAAAATAAATTTTACATTTTCGGAAAATTGTACGTATGAGCGCAGCAACGCCTCTACTCCCTTTTCGGGATATTCTGTAATCTGTTGAAATTCATCAATAGCAATATAGCAACGTTTTCCGCTACTTTTAAGATAATTAAAAATTTCCTGCAACCCGGTTTGCGATTCTTCAGGTCGAATATCAAAAGAGATTTCCGGCGTCCCTGAAAGCGAATCAAGAGAAATGGTCGGGCGAAAACTTCTGAAAATTTCTGAAATGCGTTTTAAGGTTTTTTGAGAATAATTATCCAATTTGCCTAACACCGTTTTTCCGAAAATTTGAACAAATTCGTGCAGGTTTTGGGTATGAAAAATATCAAAATAGAAGCAAAAAACGTCATTTTTTTCGTCTTTTAGATTATAAAAAACA
>Ga0099364_10001588_pt1 | contig 37087 bp, 32 predicted proteins | sample TergutTh196P3_FD_73070 | JGI IMG/M metagenome (GOLD analysis project Ga0099364, IMG submission 73070) | Microcerotermes parvus P3 segment gut microbial communities from Pointe-Noire, Republic of the Congo - Th196 P3 | ecosystem: Host-associated > Arthropoda: Insects > Digestive system > Gut ... | reverse complement strand
GCCGAAACATATTTTTTGTATAATTCCCGCCCATTCCCTCACCGCCTTTTATGGTAATATTGTATCATAAAATGGTGGAAAATGCAAGAGAAAATTGCGATATTTCCTTTGTTTTATGCGGGTTTTAGCGGCTTTTTCTGCCGTGCATCCCAGGTGAATTTTTTAATCCGTTTTTAAAAATATGTTGCATTGTTTTTTGCCGGACAACCGTGGTGCATAGCTGAGTAGTAACCTGCAGTTATTTTTCTTAAAATTTTTTTCAGTTATTTTTTTCAGTAAATTCCACAGTGGACGTGGATGATTGTCCCGTCAGACAACGCCAGTGCACCATTGGTAAACGCTGAAATCATATTCAACAATCCGATTGGACGAAACCAGCCCTTGACCTGCCAAGAGGCTAACGCTGTAGTCAGTTTCATTGCTGTAATAACCGATTTTCCGGTATGTTGGGTATAATTTTTTTGCTCATGCCAAACCCGCTTTTCTTTCAATTAATACCGAAAACAGCCACCCGCAGCGACATTCATCCGGGTTGCTGTCAGAACAAAATAGATTTTCGGGGTTGTAATTTGTGCCGTCTGCTTTGTCAAATTGCACTTCGGCAGTCCAATATATTTCGGGATAAGGAATAGTGACTTTTTCTTCAAGGATGATGTTGCGTGATATGTCATAAAGCGCATTAACATCAAACTCCTTGTGTTCATGTAAAGTGTCGTGGTCGCCCGCAAACACCGAAAAGGCGAATTGCGAACAAAAAGTCAAATAAGGGTTATTCGTATCGTTCGGCACAAAATCCCAATGAGCAAACCCATCAGGCACAGGCGTATCAGTTTTCATAAATCGCCCGATAAAATCGTGATTGCGCTCCATTTCAACTTTTTTCCCATAATGATGAGTTAGGGTTAGGTCATAATCAAAACCCGATGCGTATTCCGGCATTGTATCAAGCATAGCCGCTGCTTTTTCACGAGTTTTAGCCCAGTGATCACCGTCATAACCGTTCTCATAGTTTATTTCAAGACCTATAAAACGCACTGCGGGTAGTGTGCGATATTCCCAATGTTCAATGACAGCTCCCGCGCTGTCAAGCTGCTTTTTAATAGCTTCGCTATAGTTTTTCTGTTTCATGTTTTGCACCTCTTTCATTTTTAATTATCTACTCTTCTTTCCATATAAGGTCGTAATAATGTCTATAACAATAGAAATGTCGTTTATATCATCGCACGGAAATCTTAGTCTTGACGAATTACACCACGCTCTTTTTTTGCCGAACAATTCACCGACGCGAAGGGTTTTGCAATTTTTGCGGCAAGTTTTACAATTTATGTGGTCTTTGATTGTGTTGAAATATTTTTCCGGCAAACTTTCTAAATATTTTTCATGGATTTCATGGTTTGTTATATCAAATAATGTAAATATATTATTAGGACTGTAATATATTTGATAATACTTGAATTTCATCCAGCCTTCATTATGTTTGTGGTGACGTTCTGCCATTTGGTTTAATCCGATTTTACCAAATTCGGAAATAGCAGTAGTTATAAATTCAATTAAATGCTGCGGCATTAATTTTGCGGTATGGGTATCGGGAAAAAGCATCTTTTCCTTTGGTGCGGTCTTGAACATCAAAGCATTAAAACAGGCATAATCCGAAACAAGACTTTTTGCCTGATATTGGGATAAAGTCGATGCTTTAATCACTGGAAGCAAATACGGATTTGATTTATACTCTATCGTAAAATCAACCGGCTCTCTGTGTTTATAGCCGGTTATATCAAAACCGTATTCGGATAATTTGTTAATCATTGATTCTATGTTTTTCGGATACGCATTGTGCGAACCAAGCGTTTTCCCTTTTGCATATGCAAGAAACTCCGCTCCATTCACATAAAGTAGGCCTTTTCTTACTTCGCCTGAACGGGCAAGCGCAATAAACAGCCACAAATATGGATAGTGAATTGTGTTGACGGGTTTCTCAATTCCCTTTTTGTCAGCAACAAGCCCGAAACTTTCGGGAGAAGCAATCATTCTTTCGTTGAGGTTTTTTATTAAATCGCGATATTCTTTGTATCCTAAAATGAAATCGCCAGCTATCATTCCGTCAATAAGGTATTCACCGTGAACTTCAAAAGTTTCGGGGATTTTTTCGATTATAAAATTATAATGCTTCAAGTGGTCAATCATTTCTTGCGTTGACTTATAAGCCATGTTTTTTATTTCCTTCCGTAAGTTAATTAGTTTTTACATCACACGGGAACTACCGGCAAAAGGAAATAGCCAATTTTATCCTCATGCCATTGCCCATTACTATGACACCACGTTTGGTTGTCAAAATGAAGTCGTATTGTATCGTTCCATTTGTAGCCGATTTCATGCACTAAATCATAGATGCCGCACTTAAATAACCTATCCCATGATTTAATATCGTGCACCTCATAACAAGTTCATTAGTCTACTCCACAAAAAAGCAAACATCCAAGATGATGTTGCCTTTATCATCCGGTTCACAAAAACGCGGATAATTATAACGTTCAAAGCAACCGAAAGGTTTAATTTTATAACCATCTGCATTTAACTTATCGGAACACATACATTCTTTACAGTAGACATCAGGTTCTATACCGTAAACATGACAAACACCGATGTGACCTGCTTCAAAATCAAGAAAGTCAAATCCTTCTGGGATTTGTGTTTCGTCCGGCGTAAATAACCCAATCCAATATTGAAACTTCCCGTCTTCGCCGTGGGTCATATATCCGATATGCCCTTTATCCAGCCCTCCGGGCGCGCCCAGTTTTTCAATAATATCAAACCATTTGTTTTCAAACCATTCGCCCCATTTTGCGCCAAACAAACCGTCTACACGGTCTTCGTCAGTATATTTTTTGCCGATGAATCGCAGTGCCGGGTGATGTTCTTTGTAGGTTTTTACAATATCTGCCATTTTCATAACTCCCATCAATATTTATTCTGTTTATGAGTATATCATATCCTCCAAGAAATAGAAACACTAATCACATAAAAAATCAATGCTGATTGTTTTTGAGTTTTGCGGTATGCTTTTTTACATAACGTATGATATGCGAGATGCAATACATGGCAAAATTCAAAATACCTGTTGTTCCGTCAACTACAAATAAATGTATTCGGTTTCCGAATAATCTTATTGAGGATGTGGAAAGGACCATAAAAGGGACAAATTGCACGTTTTCAGCATTTGTTTTTGATACTAATCCCATTTTAAAATCCGTTGAAAACGAGTGAGTAGTTTTTTAAGAAAAACGAATAACGAACGAAGTTTGAAACGATGATTTTAATGTGGGATTAGTATGAGGTAGTCCGGGTTGCTCTTTGCGAGTTAGAGGAAGAAAAAAAAATGATTTAGCTTTATTGCTTTATCGTTCTTTTGTTTTATTTATTCAAGAAAAGATTTTGCTTAAATCTTTAGGAGAGTAGCATAAATCGTCCGCTAATAATATAATAATATATTAACTTCAATATTTGAAAGGACGGTACTTATGCTGGGATTCACGCACAATTCACGAAAAGACGACAATATAACGGAATTGAAAAGTATGTTAAAAAAACTCGGATATTTTATACCGAATTTGTCCGGGCATTTTGATGAAAGAACCAGACGAGCCGTAAAAGCATTTCAAAACGATAATGGCTTAAACACAACCGGAAAAGCAGACGAAACAACCCGGGAAATGTTAAAACAAAAACTTAATATAAAACCAGAAACCGGGATTCCCCCGACATTTGATGAAAGCCAAAAAACAACAAATCCTGCTCCTGCCCCATGTGAGGAACCGATTGAAGAATCTACATATAAGCCACCGCTTCCGCCCTGTGTCCCTGACGATGGATCCGCCGCACTGCCGCTTGCTGAACAGAACAGGTTGCCGGAGCCTCCACCTCTTCCCGCAATGTCCGCAATGTCGCCGCCGTTTGCTTGTGTCCCCGATAACGAATCCGCCGCACTGCCGCTTGCTGAACAGAACAGGTTGCCGGAGCCTCCACCTCTTCCCGCAATATCCGCAATATCGCCGCCGTTTGCTTGTGTTCCCGATAACGAATCCGCCGCACTGCCGCTCGTTGAACAGGTCGGATTGCCAGAATTCCCCCCGCTTTCCACAATGCCCGCAATGCCTGTAATTCCGAAAGAATTATTTTCAAAGTCTGTTCCGTGTTTTAATTATGATAACAACCTGAACAATAATAGTTATGATCCGGAAAATAAAAAAATCCGTCCTGGAGACAGAAATATATTTGAATATCCGGACGACTTTATCCGAAAAAACTAGGCTTTATATGCTCAACCAAAATTTTAAATCCAATCAAAATCAGCACAACACCACCTGCCAGCTCCGCTTTGGATTTAAACCGAACCCCGAACAAACTTCCGATTTTCACACCCGCCATAGATAAAATCAAGGTAAAAAATCCGATAAAAATAACCGCCGGAATCACAGAAATTTGCAAAAACGCAAAAGATACGCCAACAGCAAGCGCATCAATACTGGTAGCGCAAGCGAGGGGGACAATATAGGTGAAATTAAGCCGCAATTTTTTCGTTACCGGACTTTTGTTATTTAAAATCTCGCTGTCGGTGGATGTTTTGATCGGAGCTCCTATATCGTCTCCCGTTTTTTTTAACCCTTCATAAAACATTCTGCCGCCTATAAAACACAGCAAAACAAAGGCTATCCAATGATCATATGCAAGTATGCTTCCCGCAAAGTTTGTTGCCAGCGCATACCCGATAAGGGGCATTCCGGCTTGAAAAACACCGAAATACAGTCCGACGATCAATGCTCCCATCATCAATTTAGTCCCATTGCGTTTCGGCAAAAGGGACGATTTCTGTTTTAACGAAACCGGAGTGTCTTCCGATGCAACTCCGATAGTTATGGCAACTGCGAACGCATCCATGGATAAAGCGGCGGAAATCAATAATAGCTCCCCGATAGACATAGGGTTATTCTATAATTCCTTTCAAATACTCTTTAAAATCTTTGCCTACTTCTTCATGTGTCAGCCCTACCTCAACGATCGCCTTGAGTACGCCCAGTTTGTCGCCCATATCGTACCTGGTTCCGACAAAATCTACCCCTATCATTCCTTTTGAACGAGCAAGAGTTTTCATCGCGTCGGTAAGCTGGATTTCATTTCCTGCACCCGGAGGAGTGTTTTCCAATATCGTAAAAATCTCAGGCGGGAGCACACAACGCCCCAGAATCGAGAACATCGAAAATACTTTGTCCGGAGTTGGTTTTTCTACCATATCACTTATTTTATATTCGTTTCCGCTCAGGTGTTCAGTTTTCATCGAAGAATATTTTTGTATAGCTTCCAGCGTTACTTCTCTGATTCCGGCTACACCCAGCCCGTGTTTTTCGTACGCTTCACAAAGCTGACCGCTGGCGGGTTTTTCACCCAAAATAACGTCGTCGCCGTACAGAATCGCAAAAGGTTCGCTGCCAACAAAAGGTTTTGCGCACAAAACAGCGTGTCCCAATCCCATGGTTTGCTTCTGCCTTACGAAAGTTATGTTCGCCATGTTCGCGATCCCGACCATTTCGTCATAAAGCTTTTGTTTGCCGCTTTTCAACAAGCGTTCTTCAAGTTCAGGGGAACGGTCGAAGTGATCCTCGATAACGGTTTTACCGCGGTTTGTGATAATCAAAATATCAGAAATCCCGGAATTAACCGCTTCCTCCACGATATATTGGATAGCAGGTTTGTCCACAATCGCGAGTGCCTCTTTAGGGACGGATTTGGATGCGGGCAGCATACGGGTTCCCAAACCTGCCGCCGGGATTATAGCCTTTTTAACCTTGTGCATAATCTAATTGTCCTCCTTTTAACAAAAAACATATTTTTATTTCGATATAAAACCAATTAACGCCAGCATCACTATATACGCAACCGCGAAATGAGCCGAAGCGAACAAAACCACCGCAAGCTTAGAAACTCCGCCGCGTGCCGCGAGTTCTTTTTTTATTTCGGCAGCTCTGTATTCCTTATCCTTTTCCTGAAATTTATCCGATTCGTATACCCGAGATTTTTCACTTTGCATATATTGGGGTTTTTGGGGGTAGGCAATCTGTTTGCCGAATGAGCCGGATTTTATGAGATTAATGTCCCGCACGGATTTTCGCAAATAGAGCCGATTACCTAAAAATCCCGTCAATAATGTAAACGCGATAGAAACAAAAGAAGCGGGAGACATAAGTGTTTGTAAAAGCGAAATGAAGCTTTCGCTGAAAATTTCTACAGAGTAATATTCATAGATGTAATAATGGATATACGACAAAATACTGGGCGAACTTAGCACAAGATTTACGACAAAAAACAAAATCGCCCAACCGTACATTTTACGGTACACAAAATAAAAGGATTTTAATAATCCTGCCGCTATATTGAAACTGGGACGGCGTTTTTTTATTCGGGCAAAATTGCCGATATAATAGGCGTTGTTTTCGCCGATATAAGTTTCCATTTCCGCAATCGGAACACCTTCTATTTCACCATCGGTCAAATGAGCGCAGTTTTGGCAGTACACCATACTTGAATTATTGATGTGGCCGCATTTGACACACTTTTTGTATACCTCCTGCTCGGTATGCGCCCCCTGACCGCCGGCAGGGTTTCCCGTATAGCCTTTATGTGCGTTATCGGTCTGACCGGCATGGAAAGAACGGACCGGAAGACCGCATATCTTGCAAAAAATAGAATCGGCATCAGACGGATTTTTGCAATTGGGGCAGCGTATAAAAGGCTCATCGCTGTTTACGTCATTTTCGTCCGCAGACCCTTCCTGTCCGGAAAACATTTCAGGCGGGATATATTGATCTTTTGAACCATGAGCATCTTCATAGAAACAACGTCCGGTTTTTTTATAACAGCCGCGGTGATGCGGAGCACCGCAATCCGGACAAACCGAAACATCAGAATCCGCATCAAACGTGTTATCGCAAACCGGACATTTCCAACCGGTATATTTTGACATACAGCATCCCTTTCTATAGTGTTACAGCTCTATAATTTTACCTGCGCCCATACGCGGAGCAACATTTAACTCGTAATCTTGCCCGATCCTTGCTCCGTAAGAATCAAGCCGGACTGCCGCGCTTCTCATTGCAATTTCGGGCGTATTGTTTTCCACCGAAAGATGAGCCAGCATAAAACGGCAGGATCCGCTTTCCAAAAGCCGGATCAATTCGGACGAACAATCGCTGTTGGACAAATGTCCGGCTTCGGATTTGATCCTCTTTTTTAGTATGTACGGGTATGAGCCGTTTTCCAGCATTTCCTCGTCGTAGTTTGATTCAATCATCACAAAATCGCAACCTGAAAGCATTTTTGCGGCGTTATCGGTTACCCGTCCGAGATCCGTGCAAAATCCCGCTGTCTTGCCGTCCGGAAAGCGCACCCTGATCCCTATACTTTCCGCGCTGTCATGAGATGTGCGAAACGCTTCTATTTCTAAATCGCCGACCAGAGCTTTTTTGCGGTTGATTTCGTAAAGTTTTGTCTTTTCAGCGACCGCATCTTTTTCCAAAACCCGTTCCAGCGTTCCTATTGTGCCGAATACCGGAACATCGTGCTTTTCGACAAACGACCTTAATCCGCTTATGTGATCGGTGTGTTCGTGGGTTAAAAAAACAGCCCTGACAGCACATGGAGAAACATCCGCAAGACCTAACTGGGTTTTAAGATTGCGCGGTCCGATTCCCGCATCCAGCAGAATCCCGTTCTTTTTATTACCTATAAAAGTGGAATTCCCCGAACTGGAACTACACAGTGAGTACACAAAATTCATTACAGTGCCCGCTTTATTTCCTGCTCCGGGACATAGGTTTTGCGAATGTCCGCTCCGAGCTTTGTAAGCTTCTGAATCATATTTTCATATCCGCGTTCTATATAATTTATGTTTTCGATCTCGGTTACCCCTTTTGCGGCGAGTCCCGCTATTACCATAGCCGCGCCTGCACGCAAATCGGTAGCGCACACCGGCGCACCGGTCAGCTCGCCGCCTTCAACAACCGCAACTTTGCCGTCCACCGATATTTTTGCGCCCATCCTGCGAAGTTCATCCACATATTGAAAACGGTTGTCCCAAACATTTTCAGCCATAATGCTTGTTCCTTCCGCACACGTCATAAGCGCAGTCATCTGTGGCTGCATATCCGTCGGGAATCCTGGATAAGGCATCGTCTTTATGTTGTTCTTTTCAAGCACACCGGACACACGGATCCTTATGCTGTCGTCGAACTCCTGAACATCAACGCCCATTCTTTGTAATTTTGAAGTTATAGGTTCCATATGCTTGGGAATAATATTTTTAAGCAGCACGTCTCCGCGAGTTGAAGCCGCAGCCACCATGTATGTCCCGCATTCTATTTGATCAGGTATCACCGAATAGGTTGCGCCCGTAAATCTTTCAACACCGTGAATCTTGATAACATCGGTTCCGGCTCCCATTATTTGTGCGCCAATAGAATTCAAAAAGTTAGCCAGATCGACTATATGAGGTTCTTTGGCGGCGTTTTCGATAACCGTCAGACCCTGCGCCTTGACAGCGGCGAGCATAATATTGATGGTTGCGCCTACCGAAGCCATATCCAAATATACTCTGGAGCCGGTAAGGGTTTCGGCATGGACGTTAATCATACCTCCCTGATCAATCGAATCCTGCGCACCCAAGCAGCGAAAACCTTTGAAATGCTGGTCGATGGGGCGTGTTCCAAAATTGCAGCCCCCCGGAAAGGAAACCTCGGCATGATTAAATTTTGCCAGTAAAACGCCTAAAAAGTAGTACGAAGCCCGAAGCTGTTTTGCCAAATGATAGGGTACAACAGGACGGGAAATTCGGGTTGTGTTTATGGATATTGAGGAACGGTTGATCATCCGGATTTCAGCGCCCATTTCACTTAAAATCGAAAGCAGGGTCGTAACATCATATATATCCGGAACGTTTTCTATAACGCAGGTTTCCTCCGCAAGTATAGTTGCAGGCAATATAGCGGCGACCGCATTTTTCGCCCCGCTTATCGAAACTTCTCCGGACAGTCTGTTTCCGCCTTTAATAACAATCTTTTCCAATATTATTCCTTAGCTCCTATCCCCGAACCTTGTACACATTACGATTGCCCGCTGCTCTTTTGTTAATATATTATTCCCGCTTTTTACGGCGATTATTTCAGATTTCATGCAGGACAGCGCAATTGTCCCAAAACAGTGTATCATATAGTTTTTATAATTTCAATCGTTTTTTTAATTTGTAACGGTTTTGTAACACATTCCTAACCTCAATATTAGTGCCTATTTCCCGTTTTTGCAAAAACAAGTAATATTAATCCGGTTAAAAATAAAATATTTAACAATAAATTTACACTAATGCGACTTTACAATTACGAAATAAAAAGCTATAATTATTAACTAGTTGTTACGATTTTTTAAATTAAAGGAAAAAGGATGGTTATTTGTATGGCGAGAAAAATGAAGACAATGGACGGAAACACAGCTGCCGCTCATGTCAGTTACGCATATACTGACGTTGCGGCAATCTACCCTATCACCCCGTCCTCCAACATGGCGGAAGTAACGGACGAGTGGGCGAGTAAAGGACTCAAAAATATTTTCGGCGATACTGTCAAAGTTGTAGAAATGCAATCCGAGGCGGGTGCTGCTGCTGCGGTACACGGTTCGCTGGCCGCAGGCGGTCTTACAACGACCTACACGGCATCTCAGGGGCTTTTGCTTATGATCCCCAATATGTATAAGATTGCGGGAGAGTTACTGCCGGGAGTGATACAGGTTTCGGCGCGCACGATAGCAAGCCACGCTCTCTCAATTTTCGGTGATCATTCTGATGTTATGGCGTGCCGTCAAACAGGGTTTGCTATATTGGCCTGCAATAATGTTCAGGAAATTATGGATCTTACCCCGGTAGCGCACCTCGCGGCTCTTAAGGGACGGATTCCGTTTTTGAACTTTTTTGACGGATTTAGAAATTCTCATGAAGTACAAAAAATAGAAGTATGGGATTTCGACGATCTTGCCGGACTTGCTGATTTTGATATTATCGAAAAATTCCGCAGCTCCGCATTAAATCCGGCGGCACCTAAACTTCGCGGATCTGCGCAGAACCCCGATGTATTCTTCCAGGCACGGGAAGCCTGTAATAAATTTTACGATGAGCTGCCCGATGTTGCTCAGGAATATATGGATAAAATTAACAAAAAAATCGGAACGAATTATAAACTGTTTAATTATTACGGTGCGCCGGATGCGGAGCATATTCTTGTTGCGATGGGTTCGGCTTGTGATACTATCGAAGAAACGATTGACTATCTCAACAGTAAAGGCATAAAAACCGGGTTAGTCAAAGTTCGTCTTTTCCGGCCTTTCTCTGCGAAGCATTTGATCGAAGCGATCCCGGATTCCGTAAAACTTATAACCGTGCTTGACCGCACGAAAGAACCGGGCGCATTCGGCGAACCTTTGTTCCTTGATGTTGTCGCAGCATTGAAAAACTCCAAATTCGACGGCGTAAAAGTTTTGGGCGGACGTTACGGACTGTCCTCCAAAGACACTACACCCGCGCAGATAATCAGCGTATTTAAAAACAAAGACAAAGAGAGGTTCACTATAGGCATCAACGACGATGTAACATATCTTTCTTTACCTATCGACGAAAACCCCGACACCACCCCTGCCGGAACAACTTCGTGTAAATTCTGGGGTCTGGGTGCGGACGGAACCGTGGGCGCAAATAAAAACTCCATCAAGATCATAGGCGACCATACCGAAATGTATGCCCAGGCGTACTTTTCATACGACTCGAAAAAATCCGGCGGTGTAACAGTTTCTCATCTTCGTTTCGGTAAACAAAAAATAAAATCGTCCTATCTTGTGAACAAAGCAGATTTTGTGGCCTGTCATAATCCCTCATATGTGGACAAGTACACCATGACCGAAGATCTGAAAAAAGGCGGAGTCTTCCTGCTCAATTGCGGCTGGGATATGGAGCATATCGAACAGCGGCTGCCGAACTCCATGAAACGTTTTATGGCTCAGAACGATATAAAGTTTTATACCATCGACGGAATTTCAATAGCTAAGGAATTAGGGCTGGGCGGACGTGTAAACACTATATTGCAGGCTGCTTTCTTCAAGCTTGCAAATATTATTCCCATTTCGGATGCGGTCAAGTATATGAAAGATGCGGCTACGAACTCTTACAGCAAAAAAGGTGACCACATCGTTAAGATGAATCATGATGCCATCGACCGCGGCATAAACGATATTAAAGAAATAAAGGTTCCCGGCTCCTGGGCAGGTCTTGAAGGAAGAATAGAGCATACAGAAGCTACCGGGGATCGGAAAGATCTGGTAGACTTTGTCAATAATATCCTTATTCCGGTAAGCGCACAAAAAGGCGATACTCTTCCGGTTTCAGCATTCTGCGGACGCGAAGACGGAACTTTGCCGCAGGGGACATCCCAATACGAAAAACGCGGGATCGCAGTGGACGTTCCTCGCTGGGCAGAAGAAAATTGTATACAATGCAACTTCTGTGCATATGTATGCCCCCATGCGGTTCTTCGGCCTGTAGCGATGAACGGCGAAGAATTATCCAAAGCTCCCGGTGGAACGCGGTCTATTCCGATGAACGGCGTACCCGGAATGAATTTTGTATTAACGGTCTCAGCACTGGATTGTTATGGCTGCGGCGTTTGTGTAACGGAATGCCCGGGCAAAAAAGGTCAAAAAGCTCTTGAGTTTAACCCCCTGGACAGTCAATTGAACGAACAGAATATATTCGCTTACGGGTTGGATATTCCGGAAAAACCTGAAGTCGCGGCTAAATTCAAAGATACTACGGTAAAAGGCAGTCAATTCAAACGCCCCTTACTTGAGTTTTCGGGTGCGTGTGCAGGTTGTGGCGAAACTCCTTATGCGAAGCTGGCGACACAACTTTTCGGCGACAGAATGTATATCGGCAATGCGACGGGTTGTTCCTCGATTTGGGGCGGTTCCACTCCGTCTACCCCGTATACCGTAAACAAAGAGGGCAGAGGTCCCACATGGGCAAATTCTCTGTTTGAAGATGCCGCCGAATTCAGCTACGGAATGTATTTATCGCAGCAGGCGATCCGGGACAGACTTGCTGTGGCGACAAAAGAACTTATATCTGTTGATTATTGCACGGATAAACTGAAAGAATCCGGTCAAAAATGGCTGGACACCTACTACAGCGGTGCGGAAAACAAATTAGCGACTGATGAATATATAAAATGGCTGGAAGACGGTATAAATGTTGATTTAACAGGTACGGAATGGGAAGCGGAATGGCTTGCAAACGACAAAAAATGCACCTGTGATGCTTGCAAACTTGCGCGGAAGATTTTAACCGAAAAGAATTACCTGATGAAAAAATCCGTGTGGGCGATTGGCGGCGACGGATGGGCGTATGACATCGGATTTGGCGGACTTGATCATGTTGCCGCGGAAGGTCAGGATGTGAATATGCTCGTGTTCGACACCGAGGTTTATTCCAACACCGGCGGGCAAATGTCAAAATCGACCCCGACGGGTGCTATCGCTCAATTTGCGGCGGCAGGAAAAGGCTCGGCCAAAAAGGATCTGGCTCAAATGCTGATGAGCTACGGTTGTGTGTATGTAGCACAGGTAGCTATGGGTGCGGATTACAACCAATGCCTTAAAGCTTTCCATGAAGCTGAAAGCTATAACGGACCCTCAATTATCATCGCATATGCACCCTGTATCAATCACGGAATCAAGGGCGGCATGGCAAAAATGCAAAGAGAGCAAAAACGCGCGGTGGATGCGGGCTACTGGTTTAACTTCAGGTTTGACCCCCGCAAAAAAGATCAAGGGGAAAATCCGTTCCAGCTCGACTCCAAGGCGCCGACGGCATCATTCCGTGAGTTTTTAAGTTCGGAAGTTCGTTACAACGCGCTTGAGCGTCAAAATCCCACAAGGGCGGCAAGATTGTTTGAGAGCGCCGAAAAGGATTCCAAGGAAAAATATGCGATTCTGTCAAGAATGAAAAATTTATACGAACCGGAATAAGAGCAAATACAGACAACTTCTAAGACCTTGTTTTTCGCAAAAATAAATTTTAGAAGTTTTAAAGGTTGTTAGAAGTTGTCTGAATTACCCCGGACACTTAAAAATAGTCAAAATAAAAGGATGATTAAGTAATGATTTCATACAATAAAAAAACAATCGAAGATATTGATGTTGCGGGCAAAAAATGCCTGGTGCGTTGTGATTTTAATGTACCGCTTAAAGACGGAGTGATCTCGGATGATAAAAGGATCCGCGAATCGCTCCCAACCTTAAAGTATTTGTTGAACGGCGGCGCGGCAGTTATTGCCTGTTCCCATTTAGGGCGTCCTAAGGGCGAATTTAAACCTGAATTTTCGTTAATGCCCGTCGCAGAACGGCTTGCAAAACTGCTGGATATAGAGGTAGTTTTCGCAAAAGATGTAATAGGCGAGGATGCTAAATCGAAAGCATCAATGCTAAAACCAAGGCAATTAATGCTGCTCGAAAATGTGCGTTATCATAAACAAGAAGAGAAAAATGACCCTGAATTCTGCAAAGAACTTGCATCAATGGCGGACATTTATGTGAACGATGCTTTCGGAACAGCGCACAGAGCGCACGCTTCCACCACCGGCGTGGCGAAAATACTTCCTGCGGTGTGCGGATTTTTGATCAAGAAAGAAATTGAAATAATGGGGAAAGCATTGCAAGAACCCAAACGTCCTTTTGTCGCTATTCTCGGCGGCGCTAAGGTTTCAGACAAAATCGGAGTTATAAGCAACCTGCTCGATAAAGTTGACACGCTGATTATCGGCGGAGGAATGGCGTACACTTTTATGAAATCCAGAGGGTTTAAAATAGGAAATTCGTTGTGTGAAGAAGACAAGCTCGGGCTTGCGAAAGAGCTGTCGGCAAAAGCGGATACCAATAATGTGAAAATGCTTATTCCCGTTGATAACCATGTTGGGGATGCGTATAAACCGGATTGTTTTCACGAAATTATATACTCAGACGACATCCCGGATAATTTCATGGGACTGGACATCGGACCGCAAACTATAGAAGTGTATTGCAAAGCTATACGTCAAGCCGGAACCGTTGTGTGGAACGGACCTATGGGCGTGTGCGAATGGGAAGCGTTCGAAAACGGCACTTTGGCTGTTGCAAACGCCGTAGTGGAATCCGGAGCGATTTCTATTATCGGCGGCGGTGACAGTGCCGCGGCTATAGAGAAGCTGGGTTTCGCTGACAAAATGACACATATTTCCACCGGCGGCGGTGCATCACTGGAATTTTTGGAAGGACTGGAATTGCCCGGGATCGCGGCACTTATAGACAAATAAAAAGCAGGCTGCACAGGTTTCGGCGTTGTCACACGGCGTTAATTTATCTTCAAATATGATATTCATACATCGCGTTTAATTTCCGGAGAGGTTTATTTATAATAAACAGAAAGGGATGTTTAATTCATTGTACAATTTTAATATAACGTTAACCAAAACGCCGAAAGAAAAACCCGAATTGAATGACCGGCTGCCTTTCGGGAAGTATTTTACCGACCATATGTTTATTATGGATTACGAAGAAGGCAAGGGGTGGTTTGATCCCCGTGTCGAAACCTACGCTCCGCTGTCCCTACAGCCTGCAACGTCCTGTCTGCATTATGCGCAGGAAACTTTTGAGGGTATGAAAGCCTACCGAACCTGTGATGATAAATTGCAGCTGTTCAGACCGTATGACAATTTTAAACGTTTTAACAATTCCAATGCCAGGATTTGTATACCTGAACTGGATGTTGAATTATGCGTGCAGGCGGTAAAAACTCTGGTAAATATCGACAAGGATTGGATCCCGGCTTATCCGGGAACATCCCTGTACATACGGCCGTTCATTATAGCGGTTGACGAGCAGATAGGTGTTCATCCCGCAAGCAAATATATATTTATGATCATACTGTCGCCCGTAGGCTCCTATTATCCGGACGGCATAAATCCCGTTAAGATTTATGTAGAAGAAAAATATTCACGGACTTCACCGGGCGGCACGGGTACAGCCAAAGTCGGCGGTAATTATGCCGCGTCCCTGCTCGCGCAAAAAGAAGCCGTAAACAAGGGTTGCATACAGGTGTTGTGGCTGGATGGAGCGGAACATAAGTATGTGGACGAGGTTGGAGCGATGAACGTGTTTTTCGTTATCGGCGATGAAGTTGTCACTCCCTCTTTAAATGATGCTATTCTTCCGGGTATAACTCGGCATTCCGCGATCGAAGTTCTACGTTCCGGCGGTATAAAGGTTACCGAACGGCTTCTTTCGATTGAAGAAGTAACCAACGCTGCAAAAACCGGTGAACTCAGGGAAATGTTCGGCACAGGCACAGCCGCGGTGGTTTCTCCGGTGGGTAAATTGTTGTACCGGGATAAAGAAATAACGATAAACAACAACCTAATCGGAAGCATCACCCAAAAACTTTACGATGAATTAACCGGGATACAAACAGGCTCGCGCCCGGACAAATTCGGGTGGATATTCCCTTTGTAAATATTTGCAAAGCCGTATATTTCAACGATATGGATTTTATTATATCTTCTCGGGAATTAAAACGTGATGTATGAACACAGATGATTTCTCGTCAAACAAGGCAATTTTGACGAGAATATCATGAATGTTTAAGGATAAATTAACGCCGTGTGACGGAGGTCTATTGAATTTATGAGTGTAAAAAATAATTTATGCGGATATATAACTGTTTTTGCAGCGGCAGCCATGTTTTTGATTTCAACTACGGGATGTACGCCGCTTGAAAAACCGGACACGGATCAAAGCTCCTTTTCCTCTGCTTCGGATATTTCGGCAGTATCTGAGGAAGAAAAAGAAAATGTTACCTCGGACAAAAATTATAGCTTACCCGCAGACAAACCGGACGGCACCGAATCCGAATGGCAAATAAGACTTGTTAACATCAACAACCCGCTTCCCGAAAGTTACAAGCCCGAAACCGTAAGTTTTCCCAACAATGCACAGCAAGGTGTTTCGGTCGATGTGAGAATGAAAGACGCACTGGACGATATGATCGCCGCTGCACAAAAGGATGGCACGGGACTGTATGTGTACTCCGCATATCGTTCTTTCCAGAGACAAACCGAACTTTTCGACAATTCGGTCGGTCAGCTTATGCAGCAGGGAAAAACAAAAGCTGATGCGGAAAGTGAAACGGCTAAGAACATAGCTGTTCCGGGAACAAGCGAACATCAATACGGTCTGGCGGCAGATATAGTGAACGCTGACTTTTTTGTTACAAATCCGTCCGGGGTTTTGGATGTGTCTTTTGATGAAACCCAAGCTTCGAAATGGCTGAGGAGCAACGCTCATAAGTACGGCTTCATTCTTCGTTATCCCAAAGATAAAACCGGGATTACAAAGATAAATTATGAGCCGTGGCATTACCGTTACGTCGGAAAAGAGCACGCCGCAAATATTAAAAATCTCGGGATAACATTGGAAGAATATGTGAAATAAATTTATTTTTACATTAGAGGTGTTCGCATGAATTGTCCTTTCTGCGGATTTAATGAAAGTAAAGTTATAGATTCAAGAGCTCCGGCGGACGGCTCGGGAATCAAACGGCGGCGTGAGTGCTTAAAGTGCGCGCGCCGTTTTTCCACCTGTGAAAATATCGAAACACTACCCCTGATCGTCGTCAAATCAGATAAATCACGCGAGCCTTTCAACGGCGAAAAGCTTTTGAGGGGTCTTATGCGCGCCTGCGAAAATCGACCCATTGAGGACGGTGCATTGGAGAAACTGGTTTTTGAAATTCAATCCGAAATACAAAATAAATTCATACGAGAAATACCATCGTTTGAACTGGGCGAAATGGCAATGAAAAAGCTAAAAGATATTGATTTGGTTGCGTATGTCCGTTTTGCATCGGTGTATCAAAAATTCAGCACATTAGAACAGTTTATGGAAATACTCGACCTTTTACACGGTGACGAAAAAATAAAACTCCCCGGTTTGCGCTAAAGAAGGAATTGTATTATCATGGATCAAAACCAATTCGTACATTTGCATTTGCACAGTGAATACAGTTTGCTTGACGGTGCGTGCCGTTTGGATAAACTTGCAAATCATGTAAAAGATCTTGGACAAACCGCCGTCGCTCTTACCGATCACGGTAATTTATACGGAGCTGTCGAGTTTTACAAACAATGCAAAAATTCCGGGATTAAACCGATAATAGGCTGCGAAGCGTATGTTGCGCCGCGTTCACTGCACCAAAAAGAACACGGACTTGACAGCTCGCCTTATCATTTGGTTTTATTGTGCGAAAATGAGAACGGTTATAAAAATCTTATCAAACTAATAAGCCTGGGGTATACACAAGGGTTTTACAACAAGCCCAGAATAGACAAGACTGTATTAAAAAAATACAGCAACGGATTAATCTGTCTGTCCGCTTGCCTTGCCGGGGAGATACCCCGGTTTTTATTGGCGGGCGACAAGCAAGCCGCCAAAACTGCGGCACAGGAATATCTTGAAATATTCGGCAAAGATAATTTTTATATCGAGGTTCAGGATCACGGATTAGACGACCAGAAACGGATACTTCCGGGGCTTATATCCTTAGCGGAAGAATTGGGAGTAGGTTTGGCGGCGACCAACGATGTGCATTATCCGATGAAAGAAGACAGCAAGCTGCAAAACGTCCTTTTGTGTATACAAACCAATCAGGTAGTGGGAGAGGATAACAACTTTGAATTTCCCACCGATGAGTTCTACTTGAAATCTTCACAGGAGATGAGCGAACTTTTTGCTTGCTGTCCCGAAGCGATCCGCAACACGGCGGCAATTGCTGAAAGATGTAATTTTGATTTTGAATTTGGAAATACAAAGCTCCCGGCTTTCCGGTCTCCCGAGGGCAAAAGTAATATCGAATATTTTCGCGAATTATGTTATGACGGATTAAAACGGCTATACGGTGAAGATTCGTCTGCAAAAGCAATTTCCAGATTGGATTATGAAATAGGAATTATAACAAGCATGGAATACACAGATTATTTTTTGATAGTCCGTGATTTTGTGGCGTTCGCAAAAGATTCCGGAATATCGGTAGGCCCGGGGCGCGGTTCGGGCGCGGGCAGCATGGCAGCGTATTGTATCGGAATAACCGGGATCGATCCGCTGGAATATTCCCTGCTTTTCGAAAGATTTTTAAATCCTGAAAGGATAAGTCTGCCGGATTTTGATATAGATTTTTGTTACGAACGCCGCGACGAGGTAATCCGTTATGTCGTGGAAAAGTATGGAGCGGACCATGTAGCACAAATTATAACATTCGGTACAATGGCGGCAAAGGGGTCGGTACGCGATGTTGCGCGCGCATTAGGCGAACCCTATGCTGTGGGTGATAAAATCGCCAAGCAAATTCCGTGGGGAGTGGGAATAACCATCAAAAAAGCGTTAGCTCTCTCACCAACTCTGAAAGAAATGTATGATCAGGATCCTGCCGTACATAAAATCGTGTCTACAGCCTCTAAGTTGGAGGGAATGCCGCGGCACGCTTCCACCCATGCCGCCGGTGTCGTCATAACCCGTGACCCTGTGGACGAATATGTTCCCCTCGCTAAAAACGACGATTCGGTCGTGACCCAATATTCGATGAAAACGATCGAAGAGCTGGGTTTGCTTAAAATGGATTTTTTGGGTCTGCGCACCCTTACCGTTATACAAGATTCCGAAACCGCAATACGTCGTTCTGCTCCGGATTTCAATATAGAAAAAATACCTTTAGACGACAAAAAAACATACCAGATGCTGTCCAAAGGCGAAACCGGCGGAGTGTTCCAGTATGAAAGCGGCGGAATGCGTCAGCTTATGTCCGCACTCAAACCCGAAGGACTGCATGACCTTATTGCGGTTGTGGCTCTGTACCGCCCGGGACCGATGGACTCCATTCCGGATTATGTGGATCGCCGTCATAAACCCGAACATATAAAATACAAGCACCCCAAGCTGGAACCTATTTTGAGGACGACAAACGGAGTTATCTTATATCAAGAACAGGTCATGGAAATTTGCCGGGAGCTTGCCGGATTTTCTTACGGCAGAGCGGATATGATACGCCGGGCTATGGCCAAAAAGAAGTCTGAAATAATGGAAAAAGAGCGGCGTAGTTTTGTTTATGGGAGTGTAACCGATGACGGTATCACCGAATGCGAGGGCGCGATAGCCCGCGGCGTGGACGAAAAAACCGCCAATGCAATATTTGATGAAATGAGCGGATTCGCACGCTATGCGTTCCCCAAAGCGCACGCTGTCGCATACGCGCTGATAGCATATAGAACGGCTTATCTGAAAATGCACTATACGAGCATATATATGGCGGCACTGCTCACCAGCGTACTTTATTCCACCGACAAGATCATAGAATATGTAGGCGAATGCAAAAAGTTAGGCATAGAGGTATTGCCGCCGGACGTAAACCACAGTGATTTAGCGTTCACTTGTCAAAATAACAGTATACGTTACGGAATTTTGGGTGTAAAGAATGTCGGACAGGGATTTATCCGAAGTATGATCAAAGAACGCAAAAAAGGGAACTTTGTGTCACTTGTGGACTTTTGCGAGAGACTCGCGCCTTTTGAACTTAATAAACGTATATTGGAAAGCCTGATCAAGAGCGGGTCTTTGGATTCATTTCCTCACAGCCGCCGCGCTATGTTGGAAAACTTTGAAAAGATCATATCTTCTGTTGATGCAAAAAGGCGCGATATTATAGACGGTCAGGTAAGCTTGTTCGATGGAATGACTACAAACGAATATGCGCAAACTGTACCCGATCGCGAAGAATTTCAAATAAAACAGCTTTTGAGTTTCGAAAAAGAAACTACCGGGCTCTACATAAGCGCGCATCCTCTGGACGAATACAAAATATTATTCAAAAATTACGAATTTGATGAAACGGCAGCGATCAAAGCGGATGAAAACGATTCAATTTATCCCGATCATTCACCTGTCACCCTTATGGGTATGATCGAGAGTAAAAAGACCGTAATCACCAAAAGAAACGAACAAATGGGATTTGTAACAATAGAAGACAATACGGGAACGATAGAAACCGTAGTATTTCCTAATCTTTATACGGATGCAATGAAAAACTTATCCGAAAAAGACATACCGCTGGTAATTTACGGCAGGGTGAGTGTCAAGGAGGATGAACCTAAAAGTATAGTTTGCAATCAAATTTGGACAGCATCTGAGTTCGCCGCCCGGGGAACGCTTTATCTGCGTGTTGCAAGCGAAAAAGGCGGGACAACCCAAGAAACGCTCAAAGTATTGAAATCGAACCCGGGAGCAGATGCCGCGGTAATCTATATCGAAGACAATAAAAAATATTTGGCACTGCCGAAAAACTACAGGGTTTCATTAAATGATTCGCTAATCAGGCAGCTGCGTGGAATATTAGGAGAAAATAATGTGATAAATAAACAATTGATCTAAAAAAACAACCGGAAATATCTTACGGTGGTGCGGCAATATCTTTTGCGACAGACTTTTTCAATACCCCTTTATACAATGCTGTTTTTTAACTCTTTCACGAGTTGTTTTACAGGCTCTATACACTCATTGCGAAATTTTGCTATCAATCTGACAATAGCGCTCCCAACGATAACCCCGTCTGAAACCGCGGCCATGTCACTTGCCTGATCCGGCGTAAATATTCCGAACCCTACAGCGCACGGAATCGCTGATGTTTTTTTGACTTCTTCTATCAATTCCGCTATGTTTGACTTTATGCCGTTACTTACGCCCGTAACGCCAAGAGACGAAACGCAATAAAGGAATCCCTGCGCTTCACAAGCTATTTGCTTTATCCGCCCGCCTGAGGTCGGCGCTATCATTGAAATCATACAAATACCATGACGGTTCGCTTCTTCTTCAAACTCGTCCTTTTCTTCGAAGGGAGCATCGGGCACGATAACTCCGTCAATACCGGCTTCTTTGCACTTTGCCATAAAAAGGTCTGTCCCGTATGAATACACCGGGTTTGCGTAGGTCATAAACAATAACGGTATGTCTGTTTTCGTTCTGACTTTTTTAACCATGTCAAATAATTTATCCGCGGTGCAGCCGCTGTCAAGTGCGCGCTTGTCCGCTTCCTGTATAATAACGCCTTCGGATACGGGATCGGAAAAAGGTATGCCGATTTCAATAATATCAGCACCCGCTTCCTCCATTGCAAGGATTAGTTTTTCGGTCGTTTCGATGTCCGGGTCGCCGCCTGTGATAAAGGTGATCAAAGCTTTTTTGTTTTCAAACGCTTTGGATATTCTATTCATTTATATTTACTCCTTTATATCTCGCGATTGATGCGACATCCTTATCGCCTCTGCCCGACAGGTTTATTACGATAATTTGATTTGTCCCCATCTCAGGGGCGATTTTTTTAGCGTAAGCTACGGCGTGGGCACTCTCTATTGCCGGAATAATTCCCTCTGTCCGGGAGAGATACTCAAACGCTTCCACCGCATCCGCATCCGTTACAGCGACATAGGTACTGCGTTTTATGTCGTGAAGGTGCGCGTGTTCAGGCCCGATTCCGGGATAGTCCAGTCCAGCGGAGATTGAGTGGACCGGTGCGATTTGACCGTATTCGTCCTGACAAAAATAAGATTTCATACCGTGGAAAATACCTATTGAACCATTGGTGATCGTCGCTGCGTTTTGCGGTGTTTCAACACCGAGTCCGCCTGCTTCACAGCCGAACAACCGTACAGAGGTATCCTCTATAAATTCATAGAATGCGCCGATTGCGTTACTCCCGCCGCCTATGCAAGCGATTACCGCATCGGGAAGTCTGCCTTCCGCTTTTAATATCTGCTCCTTTATTTCTTTGCCGATAACCCTATGAAAATCTCTTACCATCATCGGAAACGGATGCGGACCCATTACCGAACCGAGAACATAATGGGTATCGTCTATTCTTGAAACCCATTCACGCATGGTTTCGTTAACGGCATCTTTGAGCGTCATTGTTCCGCTTGTCACCGTGTTGACTTTCGCGCCGAGAAGCTTCATCCTATATACATTTAATGCTTGTCTTTCGGTATCCTCCTTACCCATAAATATTTCGCATTCCATCCCCATCAAAGCGGCTGCCGTCGCTGCCGCAACCCCGTGCTGACCTGCTCCGGTTTCGGCAATAATGCGGGTTTTTCCCATCTTTTTCGCAAGGAGTGTTTGCCCCAAAACATTATTGATTTTATGCGATCCCGTATGGTTCAAATCCTCACGCTTCAAATATATTTTCGCTCCGCCGAGTTCGCCGGTCATTTTTTCTGCATAGTACAGCAAAGAGGGCCGCCCCGCGTAATTATTAAGCAAATTTGTAAGCTCGCTTTGAAATGCTGCATTCTCTTTATAAAATAAATATTCCTTTTCCAATTCCTGTACAGCGTTCATTAAGGTTTCGGCAATGAACTGTCCGCCGTATTCTCCGAATCTTCCTTTTTTCGTTTTTTTATTCATACCCGTATTCTCCCTATGATTGATATGATTTTTTCGCCGTCTTTTAACCCGTTTGTTTCAACTCCGGAGCTTATATCCACGGCAAAAGGGTTTATTTTATTAATTGCGGGCTCGATATTTCCCATATTAAGACCGCCTGCTAAAAAGAACTGTTTTTTTACCTCGCCTATTAATTTCCAATCAAACGCCTTTCCGCCGCCGCCGCTTTTGTTGTCAAGCAAAATGTAATCGGCACAGGTGTTTTTCCATTTTTGCACATCGCCTGTTTTTAATACAGGAACGGATTTAATCACGGGCTTGTCTGTAAATGTTTTTAATTTTGTTATATATTCTTCGTCTTCGTCCCCGTGCAGCTGTATTACATCAATAACACCCGAACGCACAAGCGGCAATATGTTTTCCGGTGTTTCGTTCACGAAAACCCCGACGGGCATAATGTCCGGCGACAGCTTCGCCCGTAATACTGCCGCTTGTGCGGAAGTGACCCTGCGTTTACTTTCAGCGAAAACAAATCCTGCATACTCGGGTTTTGCAATATTTACCGCTTCTATATCACACAACCTTGTCAATCCGCAAATTTTAATTTTGATCAGAGCGGTTCACCCCGCAATCTTTTTAATTCCGCTATCTTGTCAGAGCTTCGCATAAGAGTTTCTCCTATCAAAACGGCGTTTGTTTTTATTTTACGCAATTCAGCAATATCGGCGGGAGTTTGTATGCCGCTTTCTGAAACAAAAATTTTATCTTCCGGCACAAGCTGTCTTAGCCGTTTGCTGAGATCAATATCTACTTCAAATGTTTTTAAGTTGCGGTTATTCACACCGATAATTCCGGCTCCTGCTTCCAAAGCCGACCGGACTTCGGTTTCGTCATGTGTTTCGACAAGCGCGGATAAACCGAGATCATGAGCGGTTGCTATATATTCAGCCAGTGTGTCGTTATTGAGTATAGAGCAAATCAAAAGAATCGCATTCGCACCCAAGACTTTTGTTTCGTATATCATATATTCGTCAACCGTAAAGTCTTTCCGGAGCAAAGGAATCGAAACAGAATCCGATATTTCCCGCAAATAGCTGTTGCTTCCCTGAAAATAAAACGGCTCTGTCAGCACGGAAATCGCCGCCGCTCCCGCCGCTTCATATTCTTTCGCTGTTTGCAAATAATTAAAGTCTTTTGAGATCATACCCTTCGAAGGCGATGCTCTTTTTATCTCACAAATAAAAGAAATATCCTCTTTACATACTGCTTTTTCGAAAACAAAATCAGAACTGCGGTATAATTGTTTTGCTTTTTCCTTTATTGCTTCAAGCGGAACGGTTTCTTTTTTTTTATTGATCCGCTTTTGTGTGCAAAGCGCAATTTCATTTAATATATTCAATTTTTATTACCCCTTATGTTCATCGTTTGAACAGCATATAAATTCTTCCAGCTTTTTCATTGCTTTTCCGGTATCTATAATTTTTTCGGCGATTTTTACAGCGTTTCCGATTGAATCATATTTGCCCGATATATACATAGCGGCGGCTGCGTTTAAAACAGCGGCGGCGCGTTTCGCATTCTTTTCTCCGCTTAACACCGAACGGAGAATAACGGCATTTTCTTCGGGTGTACCCCCGGCAAGTTCGGATTTCCCGCACCGCTCGAAACCAAATTGTTCAGGTGTTATCTCATAGGTTCTCAGCCAGCCGTTTTTTACTTCGCACAACGTTGTGGGCGCGCTCATTGATATTTCGTCCAACCCGTCGCTGCCATGTACAACCATCGCATTTTTAATACCAAGATTCATCAAGACTTTTGCTAAAGGTTCAACCAGTTCTTCGTCATAGACCCCCATAAGTTCCATATTCGCACCCGCAGGGTTCGTGAGCGGTCCCAATATATTAAATACCGTTCTGATCCCAAGCTCACGCCGGACGGGAGCAACATATTTCATGGCAATATGGTAGTTTTGCGCAAACAGGAAACATATTCCGATATTCTTCAAAAGCAGTGCGCTCTTTTCGGGTGGTATATTTATATTTACACCCAGAGCTTCCAGTACATCCGCCGAACCGCATTGGCTGGATGCGTTGCGGTTCCCGTGCTTTGCTACGGGAACTCCCGCTGCCGAGGTTATAATTGCCGCTGTAGTAGAAATATTAAACGTATTGCTGTGGTCGCCGCCCGTCCCGACAATTTCGAGCGCATCAACATCATGTAAAAGCTTTAAGCAATGTTTCCTCATGCCCGAAGCGGATGCGGTTATTTCATCCGTTGTTTCCCCTTTCAAACTTAGGGCTGTAAGATATGCGCTCATTTGAACGGGGGTCGCTTCTCCCGTCATGATTTCGTGCATGACAGCTTCGGCGGTTTCATAGGTTAAATTTTGTTTTTTTGACAGAGATAAAATCGCCTCTCTGATCATTTTAGTGACCTCCTATAAAATTTTCAATGATTACATCTCCTTGCGGCGTAAGTATAGATTCAGGGTGAAACTGCACGCCGTAAACCGGATATTTTTTATGACATACCGCCATTATTTCGCCGTCATCAGTCCATGCGGTAATATCAAGTGTTTCCGGCAAGGTCTTTTTTAATCCGGTCAAAGAGTGATAACGTGCCGCTTGTATAACAGACGGGAGCCTTTTAAATAAAGCGTTACGGGTATCAATCGTTACCTCGGACGACTTTCCGTGCATTAACCTTTCCGCATAAGAAACGCTGCCGCCGAAAGCTTCAAAAATCGCCTGATGACCGAGACAGATTCCCAAAATCGGGATCGCGTTATACAGTTTCTTTACAATTTCAATACACATTCCCGCATCCGACGGTTTGCCGGGTCCCGGAGAAATGACAATGCGGTCAGGTGCAAGCGTTTTTATTTCTTCTATACTTATTTCATCGTTGCGTACAATTTTGATGCTGGGTTCAGACGACCTTACCGACCCGATGGACCCGATAATTTGATACAAATTATATGAAAAGCTATCGTAATTATCTATTAGCAAAGTCATTCGTCAATCCCTCCTTCTGACTGCCTAAGCGCGTTTTGTACCGCCATAGATTTATTTATACATTCCTGATATTCCGATTCCGGGTCACTGTCGGCAACGATTCCCGCACCTGATCGGATGAACACCTTATCCTTTTTCTTATATGCGATCCTGATTGCAATACAGGTATCCATATTTCCTGTGAAATCGAGGTATCCGATAGCACCGCCGTAAATTCCGCGCTTGTTCTTTTCCAGTTCATCAATTATTTGCATTGAACGTATTTTCGGCGCACCCGATAATGTCCCGGCAGGCAATACCGCATTTATGGCATCTAACCCGGTTTTATCGTCGCAAATTTCACCGCTTACGGTCGAGCCAATGTGCATGACGTGAGAAAACCGCAGAACCGACATATATTTTTCAACCTTGACCGTACCGAATTTACTGATTTTTCCCAGATCATTTCGCCCTAAATCAACCAGCATATTATGCTCAGCTATTTCTTTTTCGTCCGCAAGCAGATCTTTTTCCAACGCCATATCTTCCGTTCCGGTTATACCGCGCGGGCGTGTTCCTGCCAGCGGAAAAGTGAAAAGCTTTCCATCCTGAAGTTTTACTAATGTTTCCGGTGAAGCTCCGGCAATTTCAAAATCCGTACCGCTGAAAAAGAACATATACGGCGACGGGTTAATGCCGCGCAAAATGCGGTACGCATCATAAAGACTTCCCTCAAAATCAGCTTCCAGCCGGTTGGACAGCACGACCTGTAAAATTTCACCTTTTATTATATAATCTTTGGCTTTTTTTACTATGTCACAATATTCCTCTTTGGTAAACAGCGATTTAAAATCTGATTTTATTTGGGCTGCGGGCGGTTTTTTTGATGTGCCGTTCTTTATTATCTTTTTCAGGTAGTCAAGTTCGAGTTTGCCCCGTTCATATTCGATTTCAAGTTTATCCGTGCGGATATTTACGATTAGGATAATTTTTTGACGGTAATGGTCAAAAGCAATCAACTTGTCAAAAAGCATAAGGTCAACGTCACGGAAAAAGCATTTATCGGCAGCTTTAATTGTGAGCGAAGGTTCGGAATATTTTGCATAATCATAAGCGAAATACCCGACTAAACCACCGCAAAACGGCGGAAGACCTTCTATTTTCGGTGCTTTATTTTCGTCTAATATTTTTTGGATAACCGCAGACGGTTCGATTATCTCACAAGTCTGCTGTCCTTTGTTGTCCGTTACCATCACCATACCGTCCTGACAGGTAACTTTTAATTTCGGGTCAAACCCCAAAAAGCTGTATCGTCCCCACCGTTTTGAATCTTCCGCGCTTTCTAAAATAAAACAATGCTTACTTATACCCATTAAAGTCCGCATGACCTCAATAGGGGTATATATATCCGAGGTCATTTCTGCGCTTAAGGGGATGACATCATATCCGGTCATTGCGTTAGCTTCTTCTAATGCTGGTTTAATCAACTTTCAATTACCTCCGTTTTTTATTATATTGATTCATTCAAAATCGAATTGTTTTTAACTGCCATCGGAAAATAGTGCGCTGTTTAAATTTTATACGCTTATATTTCATATATGTTGTTTTTCCTCCTTTCAAAAAAAATATCCCTGACAAAGCAAAATGCTTTATCAAGGACGAATAAAAAACTATCCGCGGTGCCACCTTGATTTACGGTGCGTATCAACATCAATAAAGAATGTTTCCGTACTCTCTGCAGGATACAAACATATCCCCCGCAATTAACGTATGCGTAACGTCATGGAATACTCAGCGGCAACGCCTTTGACCATGCCCTCAGCAGTCCATTTAACAATCTGCATTTCTATCCGGATTCCAGCCGCCCGGACTCTCTGTAAGCGCATATATTGTTTTTACCTCTGCTTCAACGGTTTATTAAGAAAATATTTATTTACCGAACTAAATATATCATGGTTTTTTATTATTGTCAAGTGTTTGGTTTTTGCGGCAAAATCCCGCCGTGTTATGACAGCAGGGATTAAATTTTAGAGATTTAAAAATTACAGATTCAACCATAAAGCGGGGCGAACACCACCAGCACCACTGAAGACATACCCGTCGATGCTGCCGTCCATTTCGACAGTATGATTGCCGACACTATCGCCGGGTGACCGAAGCCACCACCACAAAGCTTCACCCGTGTTTATATCCAAGGCAATTCTCCCTTTATCGCTCGCGAAATATTTAGCCATCTGTGCTTCTTCGTCACTCAATAGGAATATTCTATCCTTTGTGTTATTGCCGGTATTTGTTATATCCGATTCAGCAATCTTATTCTTTTCCGAGGACGAAAAGGTGTTTTCATAAAACTCCCCGTTGAGATACTGCCGGATATCGCTTGTCTCCCAGTCGCTTGACGATTCATCAAATTCTCTTTTTTCCAAAACTTTATCGCTCAGAACAAGAGCACTTTTCCCGTTTAAACCGTTAACCACCTCAAGTACAATCCAGTCAATTCCGCCGAACTCTATCTTGTTGCCTTTCGCAATCGATTTTGATTGTAATAAATCACGTTCTTCTAAGATGTCTCCGTTTGAACTGCCATCGTCTGAGCTGCTTCCATCTAAGCTGCCGCCGTTTGAATTGCCGCCGTCGCAAGCAACGAGGGTAAGTGCCGCAGCCAGCGCAAGAATCAATGCCATTAATTTTTTCATAGGGGCAATACTCCTTTAAAAATTTTAAACGTTTTTTAAATATTCAAAAAGAAATCCTTTTACCTATCTCAATACCTATATTAAATATCCTTATATTTTTCATTTATTCTAACAATCAAACATACATTTGTCAAGCAATTTTTTAAATAAGGGGATGTTGAAAAGCAAATCCCTCACTTGCCATTGTAAATGCAACCAAACGGATAAAAAGGAACATTCAACAACCCGTGCATTGCTTCAAGGCGCCCGTGCTGATTTACCCGAACGAATTGCTGACATCAACTAAAGCTTGAGACGAATATCGAAGTGTACCGTTAGCGGCAAAATCCCCGCCCGGAAGGGCAGGGATTTTTATAACGGATGGAAGTTTTACCGTACTTTTACTCTCGCCGGTTTACTTATTGCTATGGTCTTTTTCTTAGCGGCACTGTTGTCGGTGTTGGTTACAGCGCAGTAGTAGTACATTGTGCCTTTTTTCTTTGTCGCAGGGGTATAGCGGGGCTTGTTGGCTTTGCTGATTTTTTTGCCGCCTGTGTTTTTGTTTGCTTTGTTGCTGAACCACTGGTAGCTAAGTTTACCCGGACTTGCTTTGGCCGTGATTGAAAGGGTTAACTTGCCCTTTCGTTTCAGGCTTTTACCTTTAGGTTGTTTCGTGATTTTCGGTGTCACAGCGGCGGCTCGTCTGACTGTCACCGAAGCCACTTTTGTGGTCGCCGAAGCCTTTTTGCCGTTGGACATAGTATTGGTTAATACGCAGTAATAATATGTGATACCTGCCTTTTTTGCCGGCGCGCTGTAAAAATTATTTGTTGCGCCGGGAATGGCTTTGCCGCCGGCCGTACTGTTTTTATTGTTTGAATACCATTGGAAAGAAAGGCTCCCGCCGTTTACCACTGATCCAGCGGTATTCAATTTGGTTACCGTACCGTTTATGTTCAGCGTTTCGCTTCCCGGCTGCCGGGTAATGGTGGGAGGAGTAACACTTCCGCCCATCGGCGATTCAATGATAAAGGTATATACGCCTGATGCAACAGAATTCGCCCCGCTTGCTTTAATGAAATATGTTTTACCCGCTTGAATGTTTACTTTAGCTTCAAATATATTGTTTCCGCCTGTAACGATTGCTACCTTGTTATCCTCATAAACGGTAAATCTTAATGATGACGGCGGGTTGTTCACTCCTTTAATTTCATAGGCTCCAGCATAAGTGGCAGTGAATTTATAAAAATCCGCTTTTCCGGGCACATTAAAGTTTCCTTGAATATTTACGTCTATCGCTCTTGTTATTGCTAAATCAAAATTCGCACCTTTTCCATATTGATCGGCAGGTGTAAACGGCTCAACTATTTTGAAAGCATATGTGCCTGATGCAACAGAATTCGCTCCCGCTGCCTTGATGTAATAAACCTCCTCTGCTACAAGGTTTATTTCAGGCTTAAATTCGCCATTTGCGCCTGTAACAACTGCTATTTTATCATCTTCGTAAACGGTGAATCTCAATGTAGACGGTACACTGCCAACGTGGTCAAGCAAATAACGCCCTGTAACGGGAGCTGTGAATTTATAGAAATCTGCTTTTCCGGGTACATTAAAGTTACCCTGGATCGTTGCGTTTACCGCGGCGGATATTGCTAAATCAAAATTCGCGCCTTTTCCATATTGATCGGCAGGTGTAAACGGCTCAACGATTTTGAAAGCATATGCGCCTGATGCAACAGAATTCGCTCCCGCTGCCTTGATGTAATAAACCTCCTCTGCGACAAGGTTTATTTCAGGCTTAAATTCGCCATTTGCGCCTGTAACGACTGCTATTTTATCATCTTCGTAAACGGTGAACCTCAACGCAGACGGTACACTGCCAACATGGTCAAGCAAATAACGCCCTGTGACAGGAGCTGTGAAAGTGTAAAATTCTGATTTTCCCGCTGAATCAAAATTTCCTTGAATTGTTGTGTTTACAACAACAGGCTTAGCGTTGTTAATATCGCTTCCGTCTGTCGCCAGAGCCGGTAGGATTGGTATAAGCGTCAACAACATTACCAAAGCCAAGAACATACTAAGTGTTTTTTTCATTTTAATCTACCGTCCTTTCAAAATAGACAACTGTCACGAGGTAGACTTCCTGACAGTTGTCCCTGCTCAACAAAATTTCGACAAAATTTCAACTTTTTTTCAAAATAGGGGTTGCAATCGGTCGTTATCTATGATATAGTTAGCGTGCGCCGTAAATCCGGCGACAAAAAACGGACTGTCAGGAAGTCTACTTTCTGACAGCCCGTTATTTTTTCTTTGTCGCCCATGTTGCCCGCAATTCCCGCAAACGCCTGTAAAACGTGCTTTCTTTCAATCCTGTCAAGGTCAATAGTTCTTTCAACAGCAACTTTCCGCACTCCCATTGCTTTACCAGTTCAGGGAAATTTTCAGGCGGCTTTATGACAGGACTGCCGAACCGAACACCTCTCTTTCGTGCGGCGGCGATACCCTCAGCTTGGCGTTGCAGTATGTACCCTCGCTCTAATTCCGCGACTGCGCCAAATACGGTAATCATGAACTTCCCCGTAGGTGTTTTCGTGTCGATATGTTCTTTTTGGCTGATAAATTCTACGCCTTTTATGGTCAATTTATCAATCAATTCTAATAAATCCCGTGTGTTTCTGGCGAAACGGCTGACTGATTCCACAATAACCGTATCGCCTTTCGTAACAACAGATAACAGCTTTTGCAAACCTGGACGTGCTGTGTTTTTTCCGCTCTGCTTGTCTATATAAATTTGTGCTGATGGGATTTTCAATTTATTCATAGCGAGCATTTGCCTGTCCTCATTCTGGTCGGTGCTTGATACCCTAATATATCCGTAAGCAGACATCATTTTCTCTCCAATTTTAAATAGCAGGATAAACATCCCGCCAAAATTTTACAAGTGCATATAATGATTATAATACTAATCCCATTTTAAAAACCGTTGAAAACGAGTGAGTAGTTTTTTAAGAAAAACGAATAACGAACGAAGTTTGAAACGATGATTTTAATGTGGGATTAGTATAACGCTTAAGCGTTTCAATATCCCGGACATACGTTCGGAATCTATGATCCTGTCTTTTCGTGCCGCGGAGTATGTTCATTAATACAACCTCAAAATTAATCAATTATATCATGGATATTTGAGGATAAATTAACGCCGTGTGACGAAGGTCTGCTAATCAGAAAAAGAAAAAACAACGTCTTTTGCCTGTAAAGACGTTGTTTAACGGTTGTAAATTGCTCTTCTTGCTTGCTTGATTATTTATTGTACATTATCAATCGTTGAGATATTATTTTTAAATAAAAATAAACTGCTCATAAAAATGAACATTCAGCAACTCGTGCATTGTTTCAAGGCTCCCGTGCTGATTTATCCGAACGAATTGCTTACGTCAACTAAAGTTTGGGACGAATATCGAAATGTACCGTTAGCTGCAAAATCCCCGGTTACCTCAATAGTTTTTATTGTTAATGACCCCTCGGCTATCAGCGTTTCCAGTCCGTTTTTGCGGCGGACAAGATCATATTCGCTCAGGTTACCGTCAACCGACAGCAAAAGGTCAAAAAGACCGTCAAGCTCACGGGAAATATCACGGCTTATGGCCTGCCCTAAAAATTCACTCAATAATGATGCGCGCCAGTTCAACAAATTAATATCATCATAACACGGGCTGTTAGGGGCGCAACGGTGGATGTCTTTATTTCGGCAGAGGAAATTGTTTTCACCGCTTCGCATAACAGCGGCGAAACGCAGTCCGTCCAGGGTTTGCCGGCCGGGGTTTAAATGCAAATAAATCTGGGAGTTATTATTTTCATATCGAATTTCGCGCTCAAGGTCATAAATCATGCCGCCCAGAAAGTCGGCGATCCTTGCGGTTGAATCTATGTCGGTGCGGATGTAGCGGTCGATTTTAATACCAAAAATCTTTTCCACCGCCAGCAATGCCATCCCCGCACCGCCGTAATCATAAAATTTGCTGAGATTGAAAGCTTTACCGTTAATTTCAGTAAAGCTTTTTCCATGAACGGGGAAAACGGTTATTTCGGATTTTTGGTATCGCATAAGGTAAAATTTGTCCGCCGTATCAACCCGGGTATCACGCCCGGCAACAAGTAAAGTAATAGCTTCATCGTTTTCGGGCAGATACACGGTCATAGGTTCTGTTTGCCTGACCGGAGCGGATTTCGGTAAAAAAATCCACAGAAGTATACCTGCCGCAAAACAAAACAGAAACAGGAACGATATTAAGAAAGACTTCATAAACCCTGTAAATACACGGTATGTTTTTTTATTCATAGAATTTTCCGGTTCGATTCCTTTCCGGAGTATTTTCATATCGTCATATCGGGCAACCTGTTAACCGAGCAACCGAGCGGCCCATAAAAATTCTTTGTAATCTTGCCTTAAGTATGCGCTATATTATCCTTTATTATTCAAAATCAAGAGACAGAACGGTAATTAAACGAACATCGGCTGCAGCTGCAATCCGTTTAATGCCGCTTCGGCTGCGGAAGGTATCAATTCGAAATTTGCAATCAATGAAGTTGGCTTTTTGTGCGGATCGTCTTGATGCAAAGGGACAAAATAGTAGTTTTTAGAGTTCAATAACACACCGATATTTCTGCTGTTTCCGCTTAGTGCATCGTTGGTGGAAATTGCTATTAATGCCGGACGCGAATTGCGTATCTGGCTTTTGACCGCCATCGTCACCGGCGTATCGGTTATCGAATTTGCGAGTTTTGCAAGGGTATTCCCGGTACACGGCGAAACCAGCACCAACTCGTATAGTTTTCCGGGACCTGCGGGTTCGGCACCCTCGATAGTCCGGATTACGGGTCTGCCGCATATTTGTTCGATCCTGCGTACAAAATCCGCCGCTTTGCCGAAACGCGTGTCGATAGAATATGCGTTAAACGACATTATGGGCGTGACATCATAGCCGCCGGATACCAACCTCTCGAGCTGTTTTATGCTATCATCGAATGTGCAGAATGAACCGCACATAGCGAATCCTATTTTTATTTTTTTCATTTATGTAACCTCAAGTTCCTTCACAATGTTATTTATGGTATTGTATATAATTTTGCCTGATGTGAACGGCGCTACCTTACCCGGCAGCGATAACGCCCATATCACTTTAAAATTAAGTTTTTTAGCATCCTCAAAATTTACTCCGCCCGGTTTGGAAGCAAGGTCGATAATAAGAGCATCCCTGTCTGCGCCGGACAGTATTGCGCAATCAAATATTTTGGCGGGAACCGTGTTTATTATCAGCGGAAAATCTTTTATATGTCTGCCGAGTTCGCTTATATGTATTGCCGTCATGCTGTTGACGCCCGCCCATGCAATATCCGAAAGCTTTCTTGCGGCTACCGTGACCCTAGCACCCAAACCGAACAACGATTTTGACAAAACCCTGGCGACCCTGCCATAGCCGGTGATCAGGCATTTTGTTTCGTGGATGGTAAAGGGAAGCTCCTCCATTGCTATTTGTATCGCACCCTCAGCAGTTGCCACAGCGTTACACACCGCCAATTCTTCGCGCACAAAATAATCGACAACGGGAATACCTTTGCCGGCACACATAGAATTAATTTTATCGCTTATCATGCCGCCGAACACTATCTTGGGAGCCGTATTAATAACTTCTTCCAGGGTCAATTTCCGATTGAATAGGGGAGTGTTTACCGTATAATTATCAATGCTTACCGGGAGCGGCAAAACGATCCGGTCGATGGTTCCGCAAAGTTCTTTCGGGTCAAGACATACCTTGATTTCTTTTTTAAACCGGCTGTTATCATCAAACCCGATTACCCGGACATTGTTTTCAACACAAAGCAGGTTCGCTATATGCGCATTGCGCAAGTCACCGCCTGCAACCAAATATGTAGACATATAAAAAACGCCGTACACCAAGCTGCGCAAAAAATCATATAAAGGCGCGCAACATGGTTCCTTTCTTGAATATTTTTCACGCTAACCTTTATATATGTTATGATATTATCGAAATTTTAGTGACTACGAAAGAACCAAAATCAACAGATATACAGCCGTGATAAGCAATGTGAAGTTCATATTAAACGCCAAATAAATCCCGTATATTATAAGCGGGATTATTATTAAAACGGACAATGCCCGGGATATTATATCCGCTGTCCCGGGGCTGAAAATCCGTTCTGCCGCAAGCTTAACCAGCATACCGCCGTCCAGCGGAGCTATCGGCAGCATATTAAAAACACCTATCATCAAATGGATGTAAGCGAAACTTTCAAACTTCAAAACAAAGAAAAACACCGCGAAAACGACAAAGTTTACCGCCGATCCCGCAAATAGCAAAACAACCTCTTTTCCGGCGCTAAGCTTGTCCGGCGGTTTTGTCAGCTTTATGCCCGAAATTTCCACCGAAGCCTCGTGTGGTTTTGATTTGAATACCGCAAACGCTGCTATATGTCCTGTTTCGTGGATCAAAGCCGCGAGCAAAGAGAAAAAAACCAGACCGCTTCTGTCCGCAAGCAGGGTTATCGTCAGCAACGCAACGAACAAAAAAGTAAGTCTTATTTTAATGCCAGCTATATAAAATTCCATTAAATATCATACTCTTGAAACATCTGAGCCGGATCCACCCAAACTCCGTTTTTTACCGTTTCGAAATGAAGATGCGTGCCGGTGGAGATGCCGGTGCTTCCCATCCTCGCTATGGTTTGTCCTTTTTTCACAAAATTATCTTCGCTTACCAGTATATTATCGCAATGGGCATATCGTGTCGTTAATCCGCCGCCGTGTTCTATTTCCAGATGTTTACCCATTTTATCGCTGTATCCTATAAATACGACCCTGCCGTCGCCGGCAGCCCTGATCGGATCTTTAAGAGCTCCGGCAATATCCACTCCAAAATGGAACTCCCTTTTTCCGGTTATCGGACTTTTACGCCATCCGAAGGTACTGGTTATTTTGCCGGAATACGGCACGTTTCCAAATCGGGGCGGCAAAAGCGGAACGGGGGAAAAAGAAGCGTTGACGGGGGAAAAGAGGATCTCGTTTTTCTTTGAATTAAGCACGTTGATTCTCTCTGAATTATCTCCGTTGCTGAACTCTGCGTCATCATCAGAAAAATCATCTTTGCTTTCGGATTCACGGCTTACATTATTGCTGCTGCTTTCAATATCTTCGCTGCCGTCGGGTTGCAGCGGCCTAAGGCTATTGAAAAACCCACGGATCTTTTCGCTTGCCGTATCCATGTTTACGGCATTCTTGAGTAAATCATACTCTTTTTTAAAAATCGCAAAACCGTCCTTTACGAATGTGCTGAATAATACGACGGAAATAGCGCATGAAACTGTCAATATACATTGAACGGTAAGAATGTTCCAAAAACTATGAGTTTTCTTGGTGTCCCGGATTGACCTTGCATCGAAAAATGATTTTTCACTGCCGCTGTTTTTACCTTTTTGACCGGAAAATAGCTTATTCCCGTCCGGTGCAGAATCAATATTATTAAAATCCATTGCGAAAACCCCCGGGTTAAAATAATTAAGAGTACGCAAACCCTTACATCCGGCTTTGCTGCCAACCCCGCTAAAAAAGAAAAGTTTGTAATAGGTCTCCTCTAAAATCACTTTGCAAAGTACACACGGCGTTAATTTATCCTTAAATATTCATGATATTCCCGTCAAAAGCCTTGTTTGACGAAAAATCATCTGCGTTCATACATCGCGCTTGAATTCCCGAGGAGGTCTGATATATTTTGTTCACGGGTATCTTTCCGGCACGGGGTTTGAGCCGGATTGCAAATCTTACACACTATTAATATGAAAAAAACCGACGAGTGTAGAACCTGATTATAATAGACCTCACCGTAAACTTAGCGAGATAATAAATATTGGCATGAATATACATTTTCGGGCAGTCATATGTATTACGGGGGGATGATTTGTGCGCAGGAACAAAGAATTTGTATTTATGGCGGCAATCGTTTGCTTATCGGTGCTATTGGTAATATTCGCGGTATCCCGGTTATCCGAATCTGTTCCGGTTATTACATCGGCAAAACCTTTTAATCAAATCGTACTGGATGCGGGACACGGCGGAATTGATGCGGGAGCAACGGGGGTCAACCGGGCGTTGGAAAAAAATATAAATCTGAGCATAACTATCGCATTGAGAGATATGCTTATTATCGGCGGATACGATGCGGTACTCACCCGCGACAAGGATGAATCCAAGCATGATCCGAGCATCACTAAAATTCCGCGTTATAAAAAATCAGATCTGCGAAACAGGCTGAAAATTATAACGAATAATCCCAACTCTATTACGGTAAGCATACATCAAAACAAGTACCCAAGCCCGTCCGAAAGGGGCGCGCAAATATTTTACAGCGACAATAATCCTTTGAGTTTGCAACTAGCGCAGAGAATTCAGGATGAATTTGCGGCAAAACTTCAACCCTGGAACGACCGGAAAATCAAACCGGACAAAGGAGCTTATTTCCTCTTGAAAGAGACAAAAACTCCGATTGTTCTTGCGGAATGCGGTTTTTTATCCAACTACAAAGAAGCCGCTCTGCTGTCCACAGAGGATTATCAGCACAGGACGGCGTTTACTCTTTTTTGCGCGATAGTAAAATTTATGGAGGATCATAACGCGACTGAAACATCTCTTTAGGCAAAAAATAATCTGATACTAATCCCATTTTAAAAACCGTTGAAAACGAGTGAGTAGTTTTTTATGAAAAACGAATAACGAACGAAGTTTGAAACGATGATTTTAATGTGGGATTAGTA
>Ga0099364_10001587_pt1 | contig 37097 bp, 29 predicted proteins | sample TergutTh196P3_FD_73070 | JGI IMG/M metagenome (GOLD analysis project Ga0099364, IMG submission 73070) | Microcerotermes parvus P3 segment gut microbial communities from Pointe-Noire, Republic of the Congo - Th196 P3 | ecosystem: Host-associated > Arthropoda: Insects > Digestive system > Gut ... | reverse complement strand
TCCATGCTCAAGAATGTTACGTTCTCGCTTTTTATCGTCCCACTCGAAGATTAAATTATCGGTCATACTTGTAAAATACACTCTTTTAGTATTTCTTCTCTACTGCCGATATAATCTTTGAAAGTGGAAAAACCACGGGCAATTAGTTCTGTATTAGGATTTGGATCTTCCTCTGCAAACGGAGCAACATCATACATTATCTGCAATTTTGCATCATTCTTTTTTACATGGTCACGCGCTTCTTGCGCTGTCATTCTTATAATTGCCATTTTGTCTTATATTAAAAATATAGATTGAAAACAAGTCGCAAAAATAATTGTTTTTTTTCGAAAAACAATAAAATAATTGTTTCCGTTCTCTTTTCTCTATCGTTTTCACGCCTTTTTAGAGGCACTCTCGCGGCTTGCCAACAACATCTTACTTCACATCACATCTCTAACTCGGCACACTAAAACAGAACGTTGTCCCTTCTCCCTCTCTTGAATCAAACCAAATATCACCGCCGTTCATTTTCACGAAATCGGCGCAAAGTGTTAATCCTAAACCTGTTCCGCTTTCATTACTAGTTCCTTTAACGCTTTTAGTTTTGGTCAGTTTGAACAGATTGTCTTGTACTTCTTGCGACATGCCTATTCCGACATCTTTGACTGATACAGTTATCATTTTGTTGTCGTTTATAAATTGAGCGGTTATTTTTACTTCGCTTTCGGGGTGAGAGTATTTAATAGCGTTTGCAATTAAGTTGCGCACGACCACGGCAAACATATCTCGGTCGGCAAACACGTTGTGATTTTCGCAGAGGTTGGTCAAAGATATTTTTTTTGTTTGAGCAATATTTTGCGAATTGTCAATTATTTCTTGAATTTCCGCTCTGATGTTGAAAGATGCAGGTGATGGTACAATTTTCTGCATTTGATTTTTCGACCAGCAGAGTAGGTTATCAAGGAGACTGAAAGTATCGTCTACACGGCTTGAAATATCTTTGAAAAAACGTTCCCGCATTTTTGCGTCTAAAGTTTTTTTGGATGCAAATCTGAGTACCGATGTCAATGCTGCCAAAGGAGTTCTGAGGTCGTGCGATATTACTGAGAATAATTTGTCTTTGACAGTATGCAATTTTTTGAGTTCGCTATTCTTTTCGGTAGTTTTTCTATATAGTAAAATTAAAAGAGAAAGTAAAGCAAAAATCAATAATAATGCTACTGATAGAATAAGTATCAATCTTTTTTGTTTTTGTTTTTCTTGTTGTAATATTTCGTATTCGATGTCTTTTTGTTCTAATTCGAACCAATTTTTCATTCTTGCTATTTCTGATGTTTTTCCTGTTTGAGCGACACTGTCGGACATGTGGAAGTATTTTTTGTAGAATTCAAGGGCGTTTTGGTAGTTGCCCTTGTTTGCTTCAATCGAAGAATGGCTATTATACAGCGACATTCGTGCTTGATAGTCGATGACAGGTAACTCCCACGCTTTCTTAATAAAGTATTCCGCAGAATCGTTTTGGTTTAAGATGATGTATACTTTTGCAAAGTCGGCGTATATACTTGGCATTAACCCTATAGATTCGTTTGTTTCCACGTTTTCGCGACACCAATTTAGATAGTATAAGGCTTCACGGGGACGGTTTTGCTGAAATAATATTTTGATGCAACGGTCTGCCACAAAATTGGAATAATTGTAGTCTTTTTCCATAAGAATAATTTTACGGAACATATTCTCAAAAAAATCCAATGCTTCCTGCCCTGAGTTATCAATATACAGCGCTACTCCTTTGAAAATTTGTGCGCCCAATATCAACGTGACCATATCATACTTCGATTGAACAAGGTTGACATCGAATGGTATTAAGGTTGTCAGGTCATACCATTGTGCAGCAATTTTCAATATTTTGTCGGCATAGTATGCAACGTTATCCATATCGTTAATCTGAAAAAACTGAATCATCAGGTTCGTATAAAGCCCGCACAGTTCGCCCTTATCATCTACATTTGCCTTAAGCAGCAACTGTTCGGCTTTTTTGTAATTTGTATATGCCAAAAAGGGCTGAATATCGCCGTGATGATAATAAGTACCTAAGGTCCAATACGTTTCCCATTCCAAACGAGCAGAACCAATTGCCTGTGCCATTTGGAGGGCTTCCCAGATGTACATCTTACAGACAGCGGTATCTATATATCTATATTCCTTGGAAATATCCAACAATAGTTTACCTTTTTCATAACTGTTGTCATTATAGGAAGAGAAAAGATGTTTAAGACTATCAATTCTTAATGTCTGTGCGGACAGGTACGTACCAAAACACATACACAGAATAAATGGTATTGTTTTTCGAAAAATCATACTATTTAACGAATTAAGAATTATTAATCTATGGAACAAATTTTTCACAAAAATAGAAATAAGAATAAAAATATCAAAAAAAGTTTCAATTTTAAATAAATAATCAATTAATATCAATTTTATATATTTTAATTAATATCAATTGTCATTGGTATACTAAAGAAAAACGTTGAGCCTTCTCCCTCTTTGGAATTAAACCAAATATCACCGCTGTTTATTTTCACGAAATCGGCGCAAAGTGCTAATCCTAAACCTGTTCCGCTTTCATTGTTTGTTCCTTTAACACTTTTAGTTTTAGATAGTTTGAACAAATTGTCCTGTACTTCTTGGGACATTCCAATTCCGACATCTTTGACTGATACAGTTATCATTTTGAGGTCGTTAGCCAATTTTGTGACAATTTTAACTTCACCTTTTGGAAAAGAATATTTAATAGCGTTTGTAAGTAAATTTCGCATAACAACTGCAAACATATCTCTGTCGGCATATACCAAAAACTCTTCGCAGTGGACATTCAGTGTTATTTTCTTTGCCTGAGCAATGTTTAGCAAATCGTCAGTGATTTCTTGTATTTCTTTCCTAATGTTGAAAGATACAGGTGATGGCACAATTCTCTTCATTTGGTTTTTCGACCATCGAAGCAGGTTATCAAGCAGACTAAAAGTGTCGTCAACACGTGTAGAAATATCGCTAAAAAAATGTGCTCTTGTTTCAGTATCTAAAGATTTTTTGTTTGCAAATTTCAGCATGGATGTCAATGTAGCCATAGGAGCGCGCAGGTCGTGAGAAATAACTGAAAAAAGTTTGTCTTTAACGGTGTGAAGACTTTTGAGTTCGTTATTCTTTTCGACAGTTTTTCGGTAGAGAATTATTAATAATGCAAACAAAATAAAAATCAGTGAAAGTGTCCCTGTCAAAAATGTTATTAATTTTTGCTGTTTTTGCTTTTCTTGTTGCAGTAACTCATTTTCGTTGTCTTTTTGTTCTAATTCGTACCAATTCCTAATACGCGAAATTTCAGAAGTTTTTAATGTTTGAGATAAACTATCAGATAAAAAATGAAAATTTTTGTAATTTTGGAAGGCACTTCGATAGTCTCCTTTGATAAAGTTTAATTCAGACCGTATGCGCTCTATATTTGGAATAATATAATCTTGAGTATCATATTCGTCTTGTGATTTTTTTAAAAAATATTCTGCCGAATCAACCAATTGCAACATAGCGTACGCTTCTGCAACATAAGTGTATAATGTTGACATAACTACTGTTTTCTGTAATTTTGTTTCATTAGATTCAAGCACTTTGTTCAGGTAATATAATGCTTCTCTCGGTCTATTTTGAAATAAAAGTATATTTCCACAATCGGCGGCTATATTATCGGTAAGATTTGTGTTTTCATTTAAAGATAACTGATAGAAATCTAAATAATAATCTAAGGTTTCTTGCTTTTCCTTATCTTCAAAATGTAATTTTCCAATATTATATCGTGCAAGAAATTCATTTTTCTTATCACCTGCTTTTATTGCCAATTCCAACTCCTTGTTAGCATAGCGTAATATATTATCTTTGTCGTTAATTAGTGAATATAAAATTCTTATATTATAATAAACCTTAAACAACTGTTCTAAATCATTCAATTGAATAAATATTTTTTCGGCTTCTTTCATTTGAACATGGGCTAAATAGTATTGTTTTGATCTTATGTAATAATTACTTAATGATCCAAGTGCTTTTGCTTGCTGAATTTCCAACCCTTTATGACTCTGCGCCAAAGAAAGTGCTTTTGTAGCATAAAGTTTTGTTTTGGAACTATCAGTAAAACTGTAAAGGCTTGCCAAAGTGATATAACCACTTGCTTCTAATCCAATCAAACTGTTGTCTTGCGCAAATTTAACAGTTTCTAATGCATAAATTCGACTTTTTGCAGTATCTATCCTCACGTAAGCATTTGAAAGATTTAGCAACAATGCCCCTTTTTCTTCACGAGAACCTTTAAAAGATTCCAAACAACGTTCAAGGCTATCAACATTGAAAGGTTGAGCAGTTAGATTTACACTAAACAAAAAACAACTGATTAACTTAATAATTATAAAAATTGATAATCTGTACATTGAATATTCATTAAATTTTCTTTTATACGAAAAAAAAGAGAAAAAGTTTTAAAAAAGGAATTTTTTATCTGTTTTTCTTTTTAGCCACTGATTTCACGAATATACACTAATCTATTGAAATTGTTATCAAAATTCCAACAATAATGTATGGCATTTGGTTATTTGCATTGAGCTTGTCGAAAATGAATGCATCCCTATTCATGTTTATGGAAATTTGGTCGCATTCATAGCGGAATGCGTTTTTACGCTTTGAAATTATTTTCTACCGAGCATCACATTCATAACGGAATGTGGAAAACAGAGGATGAAAAATTTTTCATAAAAAGGGGACATTTTGATTTCCCCAGAGGTCAGGTAATCTGAGATTCATAAAACTATAAGAACACTAAATTTTGAGCATCACAGAGTCTTTTAATTTCAGTAACAGAAAAATCGTGGTTATAACTACTATGTCGAAAATCTATAAACGGTTTTTCTGGATTTTCATTGAAACCTCGTATGAAAAAGAGACAGTTTTTTCCTAAGTAATTAGCCCACATTGAAAAAGAACTATGAGGACCTATCAAAATATCGCACAACGACATTATAAACTGGTCAATATACCATAGTTCATTTGAAATTAGTAAGTTTTTATTTTCGGTAAACCCCGTTTTTTCATTGGAAAACAAAATAAAAACAATAATCTTCTTACCTTTTTCTGATAGTTTTTGCTTAAAAATTTCTATATATTTTTCATATACATTATCTTCGAAATAAAACTTTCCTTTTAGCCATTTTTTGTAATCGCCGCGCCTAATATGCACTCCAATTAAAATGTTTTCAGATTTTTTCAGTTCTATTACTTTTTTATAAAAATCATTATTTTCGTAATACAGCGGTTTTAATGCGTATCGGGTTGAAAATTCGTCTCGAAATTTTTCGATTAATTCGGGTACTCTAAAATAAAATCCACTAACATATACGGTTTTGTTTTTTTCAAATGCTTTCAAAAGCATTTTTTCACTTTCTTTGAAGTTTTTAATCTTAAATCTATCAAAATCAATATATTTAATTAGTTTTATTTTAGAAATCAACCATGCGACAGAAAATATTTTTCTAACAATTCTACTACGATGAAAAAGTTTTCCCAGAAAATTTATTTGTAAAAACTGAATAAAAAAGTTGGTTTTTGTACTGCAAGGCGAGATATAAAAATCTGAGTCTTTAAAAGTTGGATTGAGGTACTCAATGCCGTATTCTTTGCAAAAAGCCTCAAAATGCAGATTTTGAATTAATCGGTTACTATGTTGTCCGTTGGGACGGAGTAAAATCAATTTTTTATTTTTTGTTGAAAGATTGTTTTCAAAGATTTTTCGTGTAAAATCAGTTTCGTATATTTCTTTTTCAAAATAAATCGGGTATTTATCGCAAAGGTTTGTATCTAATATATTTGAAGTGCCACAATGTACTCCGCTACCGTCCATACCAATATTTTTCACAAAGGAAATTTTTGGATTAAGACAAAGTCCGTTGTTCAAATATATAGTGCTATACCAAAAAACTGCCCAAGTATTTCTTTTACCAATTATGTTCGCTTTTATTTGCCAAATAACTTTGTATCTGTTATTATATGTGAATTTTCTGTTCTCTTTCCAACTGATTTTTGACAAAACTTTTTGAGGATTTTTTTCAAAAAACTTCCATCTGTCCGCCCACGTTGCCCATCCCCAACAACCCATAAATGTTGTAAAAAAAGTATCACTATTTATATGTCTGAAAAAATTATGTGAATGTCCTGCAATATGCCACACTTTATTATAGTTTTCGTAATAATTTAACGCATCATTCATATATTGCAGAAAAAAAGGTGACGTAACAATATCGTCCTCAAGTACAATAATTTTTCCATGTTTATTTATGATTTCGGTAACTCCAGTAATTATACTTTCTGCCAACCCTCTGTTTTTTTCAGATTCTATGATAATTACTTCTTTGCACCATTTTTCTTGTTTAATAATTTTTCTGGTTTCTAAAACCTGTAATTTTTCTATATCGGTAGAACTATCTTTGTTGCCATCTGAAAAAATATAAAGGATACTTTCATTGGCAAGAATGTTGTTTTTCAGTGCCTGCAAAGTTTGAAGAGTATGATTGGGGCGGTTATAGACAAATAATACAATGGGGGATAATTGTAAAGTCATTATTTTTATATTAAAATTGTTATTTGAAAATAATTTGTTACTATGTTAAAATTGCATAAATAATTTTATTTTTTTTAATAATTCAAATTTTTCATTAATAAACATACGGAAATATATTTTTTGCAAAAAATTCCATCTTTTTGTGATTTCATAAAATTCAGGGGTTCCGTTTAAATATATTAAGACATCTCTTGCAAGATAAAGATATTTTTTATCAAAAACGCGAATAGTGTTTCTAATCAAAAGTCGATAGACAGCGTATGATTCTCTTTTGTAAACCCAGTGTAATAACCTTTTGTCAACGCCTTCCGTTGTTGCATAGTTTTTATAAATATGTGGCACAATCACTTCAAACATTTTTATCAAAGTTGGAGTATATCCATTCAGAGTTGCACTTGTTTTTGAATAGCGATGACATGCAGTTATATCATCAATTTGAACAAAGTCTTTTATCTTGCTTATTACTTCAAACAAAAAAAGATTATCCTCCCCTCCTGCCCGCAGTTCTTCGATAAAAAAAATATTTTCAATTGCGCTCCGTTTGTATAAACACATCCAAATCCAGCACCAACTTTTGTATTTTTTTCCTCTTATATATTTTGGAAAATCGCTCAAAGGATTATTGAAAAAACGTTGTTTGTTTATTTGTTCGTCTGCTTTTGGAAGTTGTTCGAGTTTTAAATTTTCTGGAATCATAATGCATCTTCCGCGTACCATATCAGTATTATATTTGTGCGCATTGTTTAACATAATTTCGAGCGTATAATCTGGAATTAAGTCATCATGATCCATAAAAAAAATATATTCCCCTTTGGCATTGTTCAATCCTGCATTTCGAGCAGATGAAACTCCTCCGTTTTCTTTGTTTATTTTTAAGAATCGGCTATCTTTATTCACAAAGTTATCAATAATATTTTCTGATTTGTCTGTTGAACCATCATTAATACAAATACATTCAAAATCAGTGAACGTTTGCTGCTGAACTGATTTTAGTGCATCTGTTAAATATAACTCGTCGTTGTAGATGGGAATAATTACTGAAATTTTTGGGTTGCTCATTTTTCAAACAATAAGAATAATCATATATACTAAAAATTTTCACTTATTTTTTCCATATCTATTTTTTCTCCAAATAGGTATTACTGCACCGCATGCGCTTATAATCAGAATAGGAAGTAAAAGGTTTATTATTTTCCAAAATAGGAGTTCGTTGGAAAGTTTTTCTTTATCTAAAAGTCGCAGTTCGTAGTTTCTGTTTCTTAAAGTCATCCATCCGGCATCGTCGGTCAGATAATTTACGGCATTTAATATAAATTGTTTATTTCCAAATGTTTGATTGCTAATTTCGTCAAATCCAAGAGGAGTAATTTGAGGATTTCCCGTATGTCGCATTCGAACTTCATTCCTAATTATATCGCCATCTGCAACTACAATCATCTTGGCAAATTGGCTTGTATATCTAATATCAGATGTATTTATCTTAACTCCGGGCGGTATGGGTCTGTTTGCAAAAGCGGATTGAAAAACTCCTTCTAACGAAATAGCAACGGGAATGTTTGCATTGCGAAAATCTTCGCGTTCAAGTTTGTCATTCACTTGAAAAAGAGATATGTAAACGGGAGTTGGCAGTTCTCGGCTATAACGACCTGTGCGCAATAATACATCTTTGGTGATGTTCGGTAGGTTGCCAACGGTGTCAATGCTGCTTGCAAATTCTGTTTTTACGACATTTATGTTGCGAGTAATTGGATGTTTCAATGCAGTATTCAATAAAGGACTGAAAATCCACGGAACAGGCACTATTTGAGGTGTTTCTCCCGGTCTTGATACATTTATTGGAATCAATGCTGACTGAATATCTTGAACTAAAACCGGATTTATCCGAACACCATATCGGAACAACTGGTCAGAAAGATTGATGTCTTGGTACATACCAACCGTAAAAGTAGTTTTTTTAAGTGTATCAATTGTAACATGAATTGCATCAATAAGCCACAAAATATTTCCGCCTCGCATAAGGTATTGGTCGATAATAAATTTATCTTGTTGCGAGAAATTTTCTTGCGGTTTTGCAATTATGATTGCTTTATAGTTATCTAAAATAAAGGGGTTGTCTGTAAGAGTACCTCTATCAACCTGATAATAAGCGGATAGTTCTTTTGTAATATCATAAACATCTATTTCGTCTAATTCGCCGTGTCCTTCGAGGAATGCCACTGCGGGAATTTCATTAGTTGCCAAACGGCGCAGCGCATCCATAAATTTATATTCCAATGATTCGATTGAAATATTAAGATTTTCGGCTCCTGAAAGGCCGGGTAAATTTTCAAGTAGATTAACTCCAATTTCGTAATCTGACATCTGAATGATAGCGAATGGATAAACTCTGCTTTGAATTTTTCGACCATCGGGAGTAGACTCATAAACCGGAACATACTGAAAACCAAAATCTTTTAAATTACTTTGTTCATCAATATTTTCGGTAGGGTCAATAATTTCGTAGTATAGCCGATTTCCTGAAACTCTCCTTAATTCATCAAGCATTTCGCGTGTAGATTTTGAAAGTTTTAAAAACCCAACGTTTAACTCGCCCGTCAAATAAAGTTTTACAAATATTTCGTTTTCTAAATTTTTTAAGAATGTTCTTGTGACGGGTGCAAGTGTGTAACGTTTTTCTTTGGTAAGGTCAAGCCTGAAATAGAATTTTGATAAAATAATATTTAAAATGATGATGCCAACAACTATCATCCCTAAATTGAATATTTTATTATTTTTTGTTACCATTTTATGTTAGCCACTAATAACACGAATAAACACTAAATTTTGCAAACTTAAGCCCGCGGAGAATTCATATTTTATACGGATTAATGATTTTTAACCCTCTGATATTTGCAAAATCTTTTTCATTATTGGTTATAAAGATATATCCATGTGCCACGGCAGTAGCGGCAATAATAGCATCAGGGGTTTTTATCTTTTTGTTTCGACGTATGTTCACGCAAAATGAAATAACATTTGGAGTAATGGATAATACAACGCTATCAGAGATAAAATCAACAATTTGCTGCTCTTTTACTGCATCTGTTTTCCAGCAAAGAAGTTCTATTTGTGAAATAATCGAAATATTTGGGATATCATCAATTACTACATCCATAAACAACATGCCACTTGTGGGCAAAACCGCTGAAAAATAATCGGAAACAACGTTTGTATCTATCAAATAGTGTCCCATTCGTTACGCATTTGATTAATATGATTGTTTAATTTCTCTCCTTCATCGCGAGTTAAAAAACCTCTGTATTTATCGGACAATTTCGTTTTGACAGGCACGTTATTTCCTCTCAATATCCTAATAAGGTTCAAACCCTCCAACTCGTGCAAAAGACCCGTCGCTTTTTGATTTGTCAATTCAATTGTCATTCTATCCATATCTTTTAGCGTTATAATTTATAAATTTTTCACAAAAATAATACTTTTTTTCCAAACCTCCAAATTTTAAAACAATAGAACCTACAAAATTTCTTATTTTCAGAATCATTTGAATTTTCTATTATTACCTTAAAATCACTATTCCTCCTCCCCGACCCTCAAAATAACATCAAAAATCTTTATTCCATCATAATTTACCCATTTTGACGGTTTAAAAGATTTAGCTCTTTTTTTACGAAAATCGTAGGTTATCAGGTAACCTCGGTCCATATTTTTAGATTTCAGATATTTAGCAAGTTGTTCGTAGGCTTGAGTGTGCTTTTCGTCGCCGTACCACAATTTTAACTCAATAATAAATTGTTGTTTCAGAAAATCTACTACTAAGTCCATTCTGCCAAAGTCTCGTGTTTCAGATTCAAAATGATAGAAACCGAAACCGTTGATTAGTGGCTTTAAGTAAGTTAGGAAAATAAGTTTTCCATCTCTTTCGAGGAATTTAAGGTCTTTTGCGGTATATATTTCGGAATAATGCTGTTTGAATTTAGTCAGGCAAAGTTCCATGTTGAAAAAGCCATCTTTAACAATATCATTGAAAGGAGTTTGTGCAATTTCTTGTTCTCGCCAATTTCTTTTGGTTTTTGAAACAAAATAGTTGGTAATTCGAATTTCAAAAATTTTGTTGTGCATTTGCAATCCATTTGTTTCTTCTGCAATAAAGCCAAACATAAGTCCAAAATCCATCACAGGATCGTCTACATTGTACTCATATTGTATCTTGCCAACCGTCAAATCGAATATCAAATCACTTAAAGCTTGATTTTCTTCTACTTTTTTAATCATATCGTCAAATAGAGTACTTTTTTCTTTAAGTATTAATTTTATTGCTTCCTGAACGCCTTCAATAGTCCAATTTTTATCTAAATCAGTTTCAATTAATTGACAAATTTTTGAAACCAAATAAGGATAACCACTTGTATAAAAACGAATTTCGTTTGCTATTATGCTGATATCCATTCCTGTATGATGGTCATTTTCGTAATCCACAAGCATGGTTTCTATTTCCTGCACTGAAAAAGACATATCTATTTTAAAATCAACGGCAATATTCCATGGGGAGTTCATAAGGCTTTCGCCAGAACTAGGCACATAGTTGCCCTGCAAAATCATTTTCTGTTTCAGGTTCCTGATGTCATAAACGCCAGCTAGAATGACGCTATGAAAAGTATAATCTTTTTCTGCATTTCTCTTCAAATATTTCTCTCGCAACACACCGAGAAACTCAACAAAAAGATTGTTGTTCGAGGCTTTGTCGGACTCGTCAATAATGAGAACTATTTTCTTGTCCCTACACCTTTTGGTAATAAGTTTGCTCAATTGACGGTATTCTGTAACGGTATTATCAAGCCAGTGATTAGCCTCGTTTTCGTCAACTAAAGACAACGAGTCATATATTTTCTCTAATAAGGATTGACAAAACTTTTTCTCATTGGCAAACATCTTACTAGAAGAATCCTGAAAACTGATGCTCGCACAAATATAATCGTCTGGTAAACGCTTTTCTAACATCCCTATTGAAGTCGTTTTACCATACTGACGACCGCGATTGATGGTGAAATATTTTGCACCTTCTACCAATTGGAATATTTGATCGATCTTCTTGCTTATATCAACCATATAGTGCATATTAGGAACGCAATTCCCTACAACATTAAATTCTCTCATAATTTTTTGATTAAAATTTTTTGCAAAAATAATAAAAAATCATAACATTTTTATTTTTTATACACTCAAACTTAAACATTTTTTTTACAATGAAACATGGTTATCGAATTTTTTGAAATACACAAGGGTTATTGTTTAATCACTAATCATTAACCACTAATTTTGCGTCTTTGTGTAAAAAAAATCTAACCACAAAGTACACAAAGGTTTTGGTCTGTTATTGAACGTGTTGAAAAATTGAATTTATTGAAATACACAAATGTTAGTTTTTTAACCACTAATCACTAAACACTAACCACTAACCGCTAACCACTAACCACTATTTTTTAATCTCGCTTTTGTGAACAATAAAAACAGAAATATAACGCTAAAAAAATATACAATATCTCTTGAGTCAACAATGCCTCTGCTAATTGATTGATAATGTTCGTCAATTCCTAGATATATAATAAAACTCATAACTTGTTTGAAAAAAGGAATAGCCGTCATTGCTTGAAAACCACTGTAAAACAAAAAACAACCCACCACTGCAAGCACGAATGCCACCACTTGATTATTGCTCAAAGATGAGGTAAATAGTCCAATTGCTGCGTAAACGGCGGCTAATAAAAAAAGTCCTATATAAGAACCGAATATTGCGCCGTGGTCAATATTTCCGACGGGTTGTGCTAAATTGTTTACCGACAAATAAAAAATAAGAGTAGGTAATAGTGAACAAACTATCAAAATCACCCCTGCCAAATATTTTCCAACAACAATTTGCCAATCAGTAATTGGTTTTGTTAGTAAAAGTTCCATTGTACCTGTTTTTTTCTCTTCTGAAAAGAGTCGCATTGTAACGGCAGGCACAAGAAACAGATATACCCACGGTGCAAGTTCAAACAACGAATCAAGAGAAGCATATCCTCCGAAGGGTATATTCAGATTGCCCGGAATAATCCACAAAAACAGAGAAGTTACTAACAAAAATACTCCCGCAACTAAATAACCAGATACGGAACTGAAAAATGAAAATATCTCTTTTTTTAATATGGAAGTCATGACCGATTGCTTTATTAATCAATATTTTACACTAGTAATATTTCATTATAATTAAATTGTTCTGAAAAGGTATTTTACAACAAACACAAAAATACTTATAATATTTGCTATTGTGGTTGTAAGTAAAGCGATTAATATAGAATTATCCAACTTAAAAGGAATCTTTTCACAGCCCACCAAAAAAACAATTATAAGAACACAACTAATAAACAAGACTAAAAAAATAAAAAGTTTATTGGCGTAACCTTTTCTTCCTTCCCTATCTTGTTTGCTGCTTTCTAATCCTTCTTTTTTTAAATCTGTTTCAACTTGTTTAATCTTAAATTCTTCTGCTCTAAATCTTTCCTCAATTTCGTCGTGCGATATTTTTGAAGATTCTTCTTGATGAAAATCAACAATTTTTTCAGCGATAACATCAACTGTTGTTTTCATTGTTTTACTTTTTGATAAGTTTTTTGTAAAATAGTTCGGTATATAAATCGGGGATGGGATTATTTGTTCCTTCTTTGTAACATAAAAACCAGGGCGTTCCTTTCCTGTGAGTTAATTGTACTAAATCGAAATCTGAAACTTCAAGGTATCGCCGCCAAACAAATTCTGCGATTTTTTTTACGTCTATATCTTCAAGTATGGGCGTTTCTGTTACTATTTCACCGTCAGGTTTTATGTCAGTTACAAAAAAAGATTTTTCAGTTATATTGTTGTCTTTAAAATGTTTAAAAGAATGATATACAGACGGAATCACAGGACCATTTTTCCAAGCCTCAACAACATCAAAACGAGGGTCTAATGCTGATTTATTTAGTATTGCAAGGCAAAATCCGTGTGTAAAATAAACTCGTTTCATTAATCCTATTTGATATATATTCATACGGTTAGATGAAGCAATATCAATAAAATAATTTGCTAACGATATGGCATTTAATCTCATAATTAGATAGTTAATAAAATTATTGTACAAAAATTTGCGCAAAATTAAATGAAATTTTTTGAATTCCAATTGATATGATGAAAAATTATTTATTTTGCATTATTTTTTTAACGCAAAGTTGAGAACGTAAAGAAACGCAATGAAATGAGGAATCTGAATTATATTCACAATAAAGTATTTCTACTTTTTGTAATATTTTTTTAAAATAATATACTTTTTTGAAATATGTTGCGTTAAAGGTTTTTTTAAATACTTTATTTATTAATATTTTTAATTTTTTTTTATAATGAAAAGAATACTTATTTTAGCAATAGCCATAATATCAGGCACTATTGCAACTTTAGCAGGGGGTATTTTGACAAATACCAATCAAACTGTACATTTTTTACGAAATCCTGCACGGGGTGCGTCATTAGAGATTGACGGCGTTTATACCAACCCTGCGGGTCTTATTTTTTTGAACGAAGGGTTTCATTTTACCCTTAATAATCAAAGTGCGTTCCAAGAACGAAAAATTACTTCTACATTTGCACCTTTTGCGGGTAATGGCGATGATGCAACAAAAGAATTTGTTGGAAATGCATCGGCGTGGTTAATTCCGAGCTTTATGGCTGTTTACCGTATTGAGAATTGGGCAATTTCTGGCAGTATTAGTGTTGTTGGCGGCGGCGGAACAGCCGTATTTGACAAAGGACTGCCATCTTTCGAAGCATTAATTGCGGCTCCTGTTGCACAACTTTCTAACGCAGTAGGAATTCCCCCAAATTATTCACTTAATTCCAAATTGGAAGGCTCATCCATTATTTTCGGTGCTCAAATTGGTGTTACCTATAAAATTAATGATAATTTTTCTGCATTCGCCGGCGGAAGAATGAGTATTGTCAATAATGGTTACTTAGGTTATTTGAAAGAAATAAATTTACCAGAAGCGAATTATATGACAAATTATTTTCCTGCAGCAGCCGCATCGGCCAGAGGAATAGCTTCGAATATGGAACAATTAGCTGCTGCTTTTGGAGGAAGTACTACTTTGGGCAATGTTCCTTTAATAAAACCCGAAGATATAGCTCAAATGGCAGCAGGTTTAGGAATGACTCCTGAACAGATTAGCGGACTTACATTAGAGCAAGCGCAGAACGCTTTCAATGGCGCTGCCGCACAAGCAGATGGAGCCGCACAAATAATCGAAGCAGGCGTTAACCAATTAACCAACACTAAAATTGAATTAGATACTGAACAATCAGGTATTGGTTTTGCACCTATTTTAGGTTTAAATATCAATTTTGGTGATTTCAATTTTGGTATCAAATATGAATTTATTACAAAATTGGAAGTTGAAAACAAAACAAAAGTTAATACAACAGGAATAATTTCGTTTGAAGACAAAGAGAAAACCTATCACGATATACCCGCATTGTTGACCGTTGGTGCATCGTACAAAATTATTGCCCCTTTGACATTCAGTTGCGGTTATCACCATTTTTTTGAAAAAGATGCAAGAATGGGTTATGATGGCAAACGCCAAGATAATTTAGACGGCGGAACTAATGAAATATTAGCAGGGCTCGAATATAGAATAAACCCAATGTTTTTAGTAAGTTGCGGGTTTCAAATGACTCGCTCGGGTGCTACTGACGCTTATCAACAAGATTTAAGTTATTCCTTAAAATCTAATTCGTATGGAATTGGCGGAACTATTAATTTTACTGAAAATCTTAAAGTTAATCTTGGATATTTCCTAACTGCCTATACTGATTGGACAAAAGATAACATCGTAGATTACTACGGTACGGGTCTTGATGGCAAAGAGGTTTTTTCAAGAACAAGCCAAGCGTTTGGAATTGGGATAGATTTTTCATTTTGAGATTGACCAATATCAGAAAAAATATTTTTTTTGCCGCAATTTATCTTCTTTGTTTCGTGCCGTGTAAATCGGTTGCATTGTATAAGGATGAACGCCCGAATAAAAGATGGCAGTTGACAAAGTCATTGGGGTCGGTGTAAAATCTTGAACTTGTTCTAATGTTAATTTCAGTTTTTTCATCTCTTTGGAAAGATCGACCATATCTTTTTCAGTTGTTCCGGGATGACTTGATATAAAATAAGGAATCAATTGTTGCGAAAGATTGTTTTCTTGGTTAATTTTTTCAAATATAACTTTAAACTCTTTGAATAGTTTAAACGAAGGTTTGCGCATAATTTTCAATACATGTTCTGAAACATGTTCGGGCGCTACTTTAAATCTGCCTGATATATGTCTTATAATCAATTCTTTAATATAAGTATGTTGCACTTTTTTTTCATTTTCAGATACATCATTGTTCATTAAAAGGTCGTACCTAATTCCGCTGCCGATGGATGTTTTTTTAATGCCTTCTACTTTGTCGGTTTCTCTATAAATTTCTGATAGTGCCTGATGTGAGGTATCAAGATTTTTGCATATCTTGGGAAAAATACATGATGGTCGGCAACAGTTTTTGCATAGTTCGAAATCTTTTCCTTTCATACCGTACATATTTGCGCTCGGACCTCCCAAATCGGAGATATAACCTTTGAAACCATCTGTTTGTGCTATCATTTTCACTTCTTTAAGAATTGATGATTTTGAGCGGGATGATATAAATTTCCCTTGATGCGCAGAAATAGTACAAAAAGCGCATCCGCCAAAGCATCCACGATGAATAGTAACAGAATTTTTAATCATTTCAAAGGCGGGAATTGAGCCTTTTGAACGGTATCGCGGATGTGGAAGGCGGGTGAAAGGTAAATCGTAAACGGCATCCAATTCGGCAGTTGTCATTGGTTGATATGGGGGATTAACTATAATGCGTTTATTGCCAGACACTTGATGAAGTCGAGATGGCTCAAATCGATTAGATTCTTCCTCAATTATTTTGAAATTTTCTGCAAATTTAAGCTTATCTTTAAGGCAAATTTCGTGACTTGTCAATTCTATTGTATTTCTATTTTTTAGGTTTGGAATGGGGAGAGATTTATCTATCATGTATACTGTTTGCGGTATATTTTTTAATTGAGAGAATGGAACTCCTTTAAGTAGCAGTTTCACAATATCTTTAACAGGTTTTTCGCCGGAGCCATATACAATCAAATCGGCATCTGACCAATGCAAAATGCTTGGCAAAAGGATGTCTTTCCAATAATCATAATGAGTAAAACGTCTGAGAGATGCTTCAATTCCGCCGAGAACAACAGGCGTTTCAGGGAATAATTTTTTTAAGATACGTGAGTAAACGGCAGTCGCATAATCGGGTCTGAAACCTGCTTTTCCACCGGGAGTAAACGCGTCATCGCTACGCAGTCGGCGATTTGCAGTATAATGGTTAACCATTGAGTCCATATTTCCGGATGTTACACCAAAAAATAGGTTTGGAGTGCCAAGTTTTTTGAAATCGCGAAGGTCGTCTTGCCAATTTGGTTGAGGTATAATGGCAACTTTTACGCCAATTGATTCTAAAACTCTGGCAATAATAGCCGTTCCAAATGCGGGATGGTCAATATATGCATCACCCGAGAAAATAATTACATCGGGGTTGTCCCATCCTAAATTATTAATCTCTTTAGCCGAAGTTGGCAACCAATTATTTTGAGACATTGTATTTAGTTATTAGTTTTCAGTATTTAGTATTCAGTATTGAGTATTGAGTATTCAGTTTTCAGAAAAACCATTACTTATAATCAAATATTAAGCCTACATTAATTATTTAAACGCAAAAGTCGCAAAGTTGAGAACGCAAAGAACGCTATTTAGTTTTCAGTATTTAGTATTCAGTATTCAGTATTGAGTATTCAGTTTTCAGAAAAACCATTACTTATAATCAAATATTTAGCCTACATTATTTATAATTATTATTTAAACGCAAAGTCGCTAGAAACTAAAAACTATAAAACTATAAAACTGATAACTGATAACTGAAAACTGATAACTGATAACTGATAACTGAAAACTGATAACTAAAAACTGATAACTAAAAACTGATAACTGATAACTGATAACTGAAAACTGAAAACTGATAACTAAAAACTGATAACTGATAACTGATAACTGATAACTGAAAACTACACAACTTGTTTAGCTTTTTCCCAAATAATGTCCATTTCGGGAAGTGTCATCTTTTTCAAATCGAGTCCTTTTTTAATTGTTTGTTGTTCTAAATAATTAAAACGTTTAATAAATTTTCTGTTAGTTAGTTCCAATGCATTTTCGGGGTTTATATTGTACAGTCTTGCTGCGTTTATAAGTGCGAAAAATAGGTCTCCAAACTCTTCTTCGATGCCTTGTTCATCTTTTTTATCAATCTCTGCTTTCAGTTCGTCAATTTCTTCATTAATTTTGTCCCACACTTGTGAGCGTTCTGTCCAATCGAAACCTACGCCTCGGGCTTTGTCCTGAATTCTATAAGCCTTTATCATTGCGGGAAGCGATGTAGGAACGCCCTCTAAAACTGTTCGGTTGCCTTCTTTCTCTTTTAATTTTAATTTCTCCCAATTTTCTAATACTTCATTCGTATCTTTTACTTTAATTCCCGCAAAAATATGGGGATGACGGTAAATAAGTTTTTCGACAAGTCCGTTAATTACGTCTCCGATGTCAAAAAGTTCTTTTTCTTCACCTATTTTTGCATAAAAAACAATATGTAGCAAAAGATCCCCTAACTCTTTGCATATCTCGGCATTATCGTCTTTTATTATGGCATCAGCGAGTTCGTAAGTCTCTTCAATCGTTAGTGTACGTAAAGTTTCATTAGTTTGAACTTTATCCCACGGACATTTTGAACGTAAATCATCCATCACTTGAAGCAGACGTTCAAAAGATTCAGTTTTTATTTTTACAGAATTCATTGTTATTCAAATATTTATTACAACAATTTATAAATTTATTTAACAAAAATATTTTGCAAAATTAGAAATAAATAAGAAAATAGAAACGTTTTTTGTAAAAATCTGTAACCTTTTTTTCAAAAGAAAAATGAAAAGAACATTGGTAAAATAGATGTTACATATTTTCATAGTTAATACAATTTATTAAATATTGCAATCTACCCTTTTATTTTTTTTTACTTTTTTTATTCCTTCGCTTGAATTTCCAAAAATTTAATATAACTTTGCACTTTATTTTTTCAAGTTATGAAATTCTTAAAAAATATTTTTTTGTTTTATTTTAACGGCTTTAGGAGTATGCCTAAATGGGGACGTGCGGTATGGACATTGATTTTAATAAAACTTTTTTTAATATTTATTGTATTAAAACTCTTTTTTTTTCCTAACTTTTTGAAACACAATTTCAAAACGGACGAAGAAAGAGCAAAATATGTTTTTGAACAATTAACAGACAATCATTCATAATTCATAATTATTTAATAATATGTTAGAAAACATCGATTTTGCAATAGTAAATTGGTCGCGTGCACAATTTGCTTTGACGGCAATGTTTCATTGGGTATTTGTTCCACTTACGTTAGGGTTGGGATTTTTGAACGCTTTCACTGAAACCATCTATTATAAGACGGGCAACCCAGAATGGAAAAAACTGACAAAATTTTGGATGAAACTTTTCGGAATAAATTTTGCCTGCGGAGTTGCGACTGGGCTAATTCTTGAGTTTCAGTTCGGAACAAATTGGAGCAACTATTCGTGGTTTGTTGGCGATATTTTTGGTGCGCCTCTTGCCATCGAAGGAATTATAGCATTCTTTATGGAATCAACTTTTGTCGCCGTAATGTTTTTTGGGTGGGAAAAAGTTAGCAAAAGATTTCACCTCGCATCGACATGGTTAACGGCCATAGGTGCAAATCTATCGGCAGTTTGGATTTTGGTAGCAAATGGTTGGATGCAAAACCCCGTAGGAACCGCATTTAACCCTGATACTGCCCGTAATGAAATGACAAATTTTTGGGAAATAATTTTTTCTGAAACAGCCTTAAATAAATTTTTCCACAGCACAACTTGTGGATTTGTTCTTGCGGCAGTTTTTGTTATTGGAGTTAGTTCCTGGTTTTTATTGAAAAATCGCGAAATTTTGTTTGCCAAAAGAAGTATCGTGGTAGCTGCCGTTTTTGGACTAATTAGTTCGATTATTATTGTTGTTTCAGGTGATAAAACTACAAAACACGTTGCCGAAGTACAACCAATGAAACTTGCTGCAATGGAATCACTTTACGAAGGTACTGAAAATGCGCCGTTAGTGGCTTTTGGTATACTTAGCGGTAAAGAAACTGAAAAAAATATCACCGCCGATAGCAATGCCGACTTTCTTTTTAAAATTGAAATACCCGGTATGCTCTCATTTTTATCGTTCAATGACAGTCAATCTTTTGTTGCGGGCATCAAAGATTTGGTCCTAGGAAACGAAGAACGAGGTATTTTGTCATACACAGAAAAAATTGAGCGTGGACACGAAGCCCGACAAACTTTGCTTGCATACAAAAATGCCAAAGAAGAAAATCCAAATAGCGAACTTACCGCTTATCTGAAAGAAAAACTTAATGACCAAACGTTTATAAATGAATATTTTACATATTTCGGTTATGCGCCTTATTATGACGAAAACCCCGAAATATTGCAGCAGAACGCTTTTAAAATGGTACCTCCAATTTCGCTTACTTTTTATTCGTTTCGAATTATGGTGATGCTTGGATTTTATTTTGTTCTGTTGTTTGTAGTTGTTTTGTTTTTAATTTTTAAAGATAAATTACATACAAAACGCTGGCTACTACTAATTTTGATATTTTCAATTCCTCTGCCTTATATTGCGGGTATGGCAGGTTGGATTGTCGCTGAAGTTGGTCGTCAACCTTGGGCAATTCAGGATTTGATGTCGGTAGTAGTTGCTATTTCTAAAATTGAAACAAGTTCTGTTATGATAACTTTTTCATTATTTGCCGTTCTGTTCTTTGTTTTATTTATAGCGGAAATGATGATTTTACTTAAGCAAATTAAAATTGGACCTAAAATAGAGGAGGAAAATAGTAATGTTTGAAACACTTTCACACTTAACGCTTCAACAATATTGGTGGATAATAATTTCACTACTCGGAGCAATTTTGGTTTTCCTGATGTTCGTACAAGGAGGACAAACTTTATTGTTTTCCTTAGGAAAATCTGATGATGAAAAAACATTGTTAATCAACGTTTTAGGAAGTAAATGGGGATTAACATTTACTACGTTAGTAACTTTTGGCGGAGCATTTTTTGCGTCATTTCCGTTGTTTTATAGTACAAGCTTTGGTGGCGCGTACTGGGTATGGATGATTATTCTTTTGGCATTCGTACTTCAGGCATTCGGTTTTGAATTTCATAAAAAACCTAACAATCTTTTCGGCGACAAAACGTATGAATTATTCTTATTTATCAACGGATTTATTGGAACTATTTTTATAGGAACTGCCGTGGCAACATTTTTTACGGGGTCTCCATTCTCAGTAAATTCCTTAAATTTGTCCCAATGGGAAACGCCATGGCACGGACTCGAACTTGCACTCAACATTCATAATATAACATTAGGATTGACAGTTTTTTTCCTCGCTCGTACACTCGCATTATTATACTTTTTATTGACCGTCAATAATGAAAATATCGAAAAACGGATTCATAAACAGTTGTTATTTAACGCTATTCCTTTTGTTCTGTTTTTTCTTATTTTTGTAATATGGTTATTAATCAGAAGTGGATTTGCAGTAAACCCAATGTCGGGTGAAGTTTTTATGTTACAACACAAATATTTACTTAACCTATTAGAAATGCCTTTAATATTGATATTTTTCATTATAGGAGTATTGCTTGTTCTTTTCGGAATTATTATTAGTCTTCTGAAAATCAATAACAAAGGTATATGGTTTTCTGCAACAGGTACCATTTTGACCGTTTTTTCGCTGTTAATCATTGCAGGATTTAACAATACAGCCTATTATCCCTCAACTTTTGATTTGCAAAGTTCACTAACTATTATGAACTCCTCCTCAAGCCATTTTACTTTAAAGGTTATGAGTTATGTATCTCTTACTATACCCTTTGTTATTGCATATATTTGGTATGCTTGGCGAGAACTGACTAAGAAGTAGGGAGTAGGGAGTAGTCAGTAGTCAGTAGGGGACTTGAGATAATATAAGGAAAAAGAACTACCAAGTTAGGAGTTCTGAAATTATATACCAAAAAGGTATAAAATATGGTCATTTTCGATTTTATTAGGTATCGTACAGATGGACAGCCGTAGGTCTCTGCTCACTATATTATTTTAATTCTCAGCCTGATAATAGTTCCTTTTTCTTTTTCGGAATTAATAATTAATTCGCTGCCAATTTGTTCGGCGCGCCGCTTTATGTTTACTATTCCGTTGCGTGAGGATGGCGATGTGGGGTCAAAACCGCAGCCATCATCTTGTATTAAAATTTCTAAGTCGTGAGTTTTTGAAAAATCAATAGTAAGATTTTTGCAACCCGAATGTTTGACTGCATTATTAATTGATTCTTTGACTATTAGGAAAATATTGCGCCGTTGGTCCATCTCCAATTTTATGGAATGAATAGAATCTTCGGCTTGCATGTTTAAGGCAATATTTTTCGATTCACACAATGGAATAGCATATTCACGCAATCGCACCAACAAACTCGATAGTGAATCGTTCTTTGGGTTTACCGACCATATTATATCGTCCATAGAACTGAGAACAACTTTTGAATCGGTACCTATTTTGCTCAAGGCTTTTGCCAATGCCGATTCTTGAGCATGTTGACTTGCAATTTCGCTGATTAAATTAATGCTACTCAGTGTTGAGCCAATATCATCGTGCAAGTCGGAGGCAATACGAGTTCGCATACGTTCCATTTTTAATATTTGACGTAAACGGAATTTATGGAGAGCGTATAACAAAGATACTATTGCAATTGCGATAAGCGAATAAAACCAAATTGTTTGATAATAGGCAGGGCGGATACGAAATGAAAACGATGTCTCTTCTCCGATAAACGTTTCGGCTCCAACCATTGCTGCTCGCACTTTAAAAGTATATCGTCCGGGGCGTAATGTAGCAAACTCAACGTAAACTCTTTCTGACAAAACGCTCCAATCATGGTCGGCATTTTCCAATTTGTATTGGTATCTGACGTTGTCGGCATTATTGAATATAATAGCGGCATATTCAATGGTGATATTATTTTGTCCAAAGGCAAGAGTGAGATTATTTGTATTTGCTGAAATTTCAGAATTGACAACGCCATTTATCAATAAATTAGTAATTATTACTTTTGGCGCAAATTCCTCCTTTTCTTGATAGTATTGCGCTTGTGTAACAAAAATACCTTCTTCGGTTAAAAGGTATAATCTGTCGCCTATTTGCAAAGGTGAAGATGAAATGCCCTCCATTCTTGGATTCACATCAAACTTGTCAATTGACTCAACGCCAGAACTGTCGGTTCTTAGAATACTAATTCCTCTTTGCGTTAAAAACCATACGTTTCCGTTATCATCAAAGTCAATACCATAAACATTATTGGACAAAAGACCGTCTGCCGTTGAATATAACTTGTAGGAAACCACTCCATTACAGTTAATTGCGAGTTTATAAACACCCGTGTATAGTGATGAAAACCAGAGATTTCCCTCTTTGTCGAACGACATATCTCGAATTGTCGCTGTAACAAAAGTGGTATCGGCAATAAGTGATTTGTAAACCGTTTTGACATCGAATAGAATTTTGTTTTTTTCGTTTCGGGATATAACACCGCGATAAAGCCCATTTGCGTAGTCTCCACACCAATAGTAGCCATATTTGTCACGAATTATTCGCCGAGGACTTAACGATACCGAATCGGGATGATTAAACGTGATTGGTTGAAATTGACCGTTGTTGTAATTACACAATTTATTCACGGAGCAAATCCACACGCCTTCACTATCTGCTGTCAGAGCGTGTAAAAGTCCCACCACACGATGCGTTTGATAATCGGCAACTTTTTCTAATTTTCGCATATCAGGTAATGATTTTGAAATGGGCATCTTGTATAGTCCTAAATCATTGGATATTAACAAGTCATTATTAATGATTTCTAAAGACCTTATGCCGACTACTTCTATTGGACTGCCACTCAAACTAACAGGAATCAATTTATCGTTATGATATAGATAGATAGCACTTCGCGAGTATATCCACAATCGATGAAACTCATCTGCGGTTATATTTGAAGCATCTTTAAACAGAATGCCATTATTAGCAATAGCGAAATTATCAAAATCCTTAATCATACTAATTCCGTTGATGGTTCCAAACCAATAATTGCCTTCTTTGTCTTGCATCATTCGGGTTACAGACGATGAAATTAATCCATTTTCTTGTGTAAGATGTAATGTGATAGAATCTCCTTTTGTTCTGAAAACCCCATAAGAATCTGTTGGTATCCAAAGATTTTTATCTTTATCTAACATCATCTGACTGATATAAATATCTTTCAACTGTTGGAAGGGCTGTTCGATGATATAGTCGGTATCTAATCGTGCTGGTTGGTTCCATTTTATCCTAAAATATCCCTGTACAGTTGCTATATGTAGCGTTCCATCGTCATCTAAAAGAATCGTATCAACCAATTTATCTTTTAGTTCGGGGAAAAAGAACGGTTCGTATCCTGTATCACTAATTTGCATAAATCCTACTCCAAAACGCCCACCAAACCATATACGGTTTTCTTTATCAATTCCCAATGAATTAAATATACTCATTGTGTTCCCATAATCATAAATTTGACTCATCACACCATCTTTGATAAGAAAAAGAGAACGTCCTGTACAAGCCAAAATACTGTTATCGGAAAAAGTTTTTACTACTTTGAAAATATTTTTTCCAACTGCAACTGCATCTCCTTCTAAAAACTGCTTAAACTGCCCGTCGTCCTGCTGAACAAATATTCCCTGCATATAACTTGCCGCAATAATATTTCCATCCTGCGTTGTTGCAAAATGAGTTACTAATGTAGGATTGTCGTATATCTCATCTATTGCCTTGTGATAGAAAGTTTTACCGTCAAAACGAGTAACTCCCAGAATTGAACCTATCCATATATATCCATATTTATCCTGCTTCATGGCATAAATGTCATTATTTAACAGTCCATTTTGGGTAGTATAATTTTTAAATAGATAATATTTTCCGGGCGAAGTTTGTGAAGTTTGCGAAATTATAGATAAACTACTCGTAAACAACAATATAGATACAAAAATGTGTTTTTTCATATTATAGTATTCAGTTATCAGTATTCAGTTATCAGTATTCAGTTATCAGTATTGAGTATTCAGTATTCAGTATTCAGTATTGAGTATTCAGTATTCAGTATTGAGTATTCAGTTTTCAGTTATCAGTTTTGAGTATTGAGTATTCAGTATTCAGTATTCAGTATTTAGTATTTAGTATTTAGTATCTCACTGACTACTCGCTACTCACTACTCACTACTCACTACTCACTACTCACTACTCACTACTTACTAAATGCAAAAGTATATTAAAATTATAAGATTTCCAAAATAATTCGTGATATTTATTGAAAAAAATTTGTGAAAATCTGTGAAAATCTGTCAAATCTTTGTCCTCTGTGTGATATATAAACAAATGGTGTAATTCGTTAGTTATTTACTCATTTTTCTACTAAGGTTGTTTTGTTAAATAAATTAGGTAATTCTAATTTCTAAACTCTTCTTATTCACTTATTCACTCTTTCACTGAATACTGAAAACTAAAAATTACATATTTTCCAAAGAAAATCGTTTTGGTTTTTATGTATCTTACATTGGATTTATCAAAATGAATACTTTATCCGTGCAAAGCCCATCAAGATATTCGTATTTCCGAGTGTAGAGTTCTTTCCATTCGTTGCGAATTCTCTACTATTAACTAATGTCAATTATACACAAACGGAAAAATAATTTCAAAATTTATACAAAAACAAACAACCTTCGTGCGACTTTGAAAAAAACTTTGTGTGACTTCGTGGTAAACAAATCTAACCACAAAGGAACACAAAGAATTAGTGGTTTGTGGTTATTTTTTCAAAGATATTCTGTGTCATCTGTGTGTAAAAATCCATTTTTTTAGGAATAAAAAAGTCTAAATGAAAAGACATTTTTAATTTTATTTTTCAAAAAATTCATCTACTTTTGCAAAATGATTATAAAAAAAATTAGTGTAAATTAATGTAATTCGTGGCTAAAAAAATAAAAAAATGAAAAAAGCAGTTATTTTATTATCGGGAGGATTGGATTCTGCGGTTGTTTTGTGGTTAGCGCGTAGCAAAGGATATGAACTTTATACGTTATCTTTCGATTATGGACAAAAACATTTAAAAGAATTAGAATCTGCAAAAAAATTGGCTGAATTGGCGGGTGTTAAATTACATCAAATAATTACTTTGAAATTGGATCAATGGGGAGGCTCCTCACTTACCGATATATCAAAGGAAATAGAAAATGGAAATTTAAAACGCAACGAGGCTCCTTCAACTTATGTTCCTGCAAGGAATATGATTTTTTTGTCAATTGCTGCCTCTTTTGCTGAAACAATAGGTGCTTCAGATATTTTTATTGGAGTTAGCGAAGTTGATTATTCTGGATATGTTGATTGCCGAAAAGAATTTATTGACGCAATGCAAAATGCTATTAATAAAGGAACTGAATCGTGTGTTACAAAAAAAAGTCCAATAACTATTCAAGCGCCATTTATCGATAAAACAAAAACCGAAGAAATTTTGCTTGCCTTGGAACTTGGCGTACCGATAGAACATACGTGGAGTTGCTACAAAGGCGGAGATGTACCGTGCGGAAAATGCGATAGCTGTTTGTTGCGTGAAAAAGCTTTTAAAGAAGCTGAGTTTAGATATTAGATTTCAGATATAAGAATTGTAGCCACAAGGCATGTGACTATAAAACTATAAGACTATAAAACCATAAGACTATAAAACTACTGACTACTAACTACTAACTACTAACTACTTACTACTAACTACTAACTACTGACTACTAACTACTAACTACTGATAACTAAAAAAAGAGATGGCAATTGAATACAGATATGATGGTACTTTTCAGGGATTTCTTACTGCTGTTTTTGATGTTTACAGCCGCAAAGAACAGCCCGAAGCAATTTTGCGTTTGGACGATTCCACACTACTTTTTTCAGAAAAATATAAAGTAGAAACAGACTTAAAAAAGTCGGAACGTGTGTGGAATGGAATTATAAAAACGGGTGGTGCAAAAACAGGTAAACAGGTGTATTTAACTTTTTTATCATGCGAGAAAGATATTGAAATGACACTTTTACGATATATTCAGCATCTTTTTGCTCTCAAAAGAAGTATAATGGGTGATTTCACAAATCCAGACGTTTTAAAGGTACATCAACTTTGTCGAACAGTATCCAAAGAATCTCACCGAGTATTGATGTTTTTGCGCTTTGAGCAGGCAGCTGACGGAACTTTTTTTGCACCTTATGCCCCTAAATACGACGTATTGTCCCTTACATTATCACACTTTAAATCTCGATTTACAGACCAAAAATGGCTCATTTATGATACATTGAGAAACTACGGCTTTTATTATGATACAAAAAAAATCGAACAAGTAGAAATCAATGACCCCGCTTTTAACGAAAAAACGGGGAAACTACTTGCAGATATTAGTCACCTTGACGAAGATAGATGGCAAGAAATTTGGCGCGCATATTTCAAAAAAATTGCAATTGCAGAACGAAAAAACCTTAAACAACAATTAAATTTTATGCCTAAAAGGTTTTGGAAATATTTAACAGAAAAGATGTGAGAGTTAAAGTATTATTATCGCCGAGACGCACGTCCGTGCGTCTGTACGGGCGCACGGACGTGCGTCTCGGCATCCCTGCTAAAAATCAAGTTTCATTTGAATTGCATTAGGAATAGCTTTCGGAGGATTCTTTGTTGTCAGTATCATACGCATAATTTCGGGGTTAAAATCTTGGACAGATTTTGAATTCAGTTCGCCGCATGTTAAAAAATATTTTGCCCGTTTCATAACTATGCCCATTTTTTTCAGATTTTCTGAATTAAGCTTGTTGAAACGGCGTGCCATTAAAATCATCTTTGCAGATTTGACACCAACACCGGGAATGCGTAAAAGTAAATGATAATCGGCTTTATTAACGTCAACGGGGAAAAGATGCGGATTTCGCAACGCATAACTCAATTTTGGGTCTAATTCTAAATCTAAATTAGGATGATTGTCGTTCACTATTTCGTCAACAGTAAATTCATAAAAACGGAGCAACCAATCTGATTGATATAAACGATTTTCTCGTTTCAAAGGAGGTGCCGAAATGGCAGGTAACCTATTGTCATACAAATTAGTAGGATTATAGCCCGAATAGTAAACTCTTTTAAGTTGATTTTTTATATATAAGTATGATGAAAGGTTCAAAATTTGTTTATCAGAATCGGGAGTTGCGCCAATAATTAATTGAGTACTTTGTCCTGCGGGGGTAAAGAGTGGAGCGTGTCGCATTTTGCGCCGTTCCTCCCTATTTTCTTCGATGCCTGTTTTAATTAGATTCATTGGCTGAATAACACTTTTGTAATCTTTTTCGGGTGCAAGAATTTTTAGGTTAGTTTCAGATGGAATTTCAATATTAACGGATAATCGGTCGGCATAAAGCCCTGCTTCCCTTATTAAGTCGTTATTTGCACCGGGTATTGCCTTAAGGTGAATATATCCGTTGAATTTATGTAATAATCTTAAATCTTTTGCAATGTTTGACATTTGTTCCATTGTATAGTCGGCGCTCCGTATTACACCCGAACTTAAAAACAACCCTTCGATATAATTTCTTCTATAAAAATTTATTGTAAGGTCGACCACTTCTTTAACTGTCAGGCTTGCTCTTGGAATATCGTTAGAGCGCCTATTTATACAATATGCGCAATCATAAATGCAATAGTTTGTATAAAGAATTTTGAGTAGCGAGATACATCGTCCGTCTTCTGTAAAACTGTGGCAAATACCAGATTTAGCAGCGTTCCCAATTCCGCCGGGTATATTTTGCCTTCTACTCCCACTTGACGAACAAGAAACATCATATTTTGCTGCGTCAGCTAATATTTCCACTTTTTTTAACGTATCCATCTCGTATCAATATTATTTATAACTGATTAACTATAATTATTTTTTATAATAAAGTGCAAATATAAATGAAAAAAAATTTTTTTTATGATTTCAATGAAAAAAATTACTACTTTTGTGAAATTTTTAAAACTTAATTTATGGGACCATTGTTAGTATCATTAGGAATTGTATTGATTTTGGTTATATTGGTAATATCCAAATATAATCGTTTGGTAAAACTAAGAAATAATCGGGAGAATGCCTTTGCCGATATTGACGTTCAATTGAAACAACGTCATGATGTTATACCACAGTTAGTTGCGACTGTAAAAGGTTATGCTGCTCACGAAAAAGAGACATTAGATTTGGTTGTCAGTGCTCGAAACGGAGCAATGAACGCCAGAACTATTGACGAAAAAATTGTCGCTGAAAATGCACTCTCGTCCGCACTTTCAGGACTGAAAATTACTCTTGAGGCATATCCCGATTTAAAAGCAAACACGAATTTCCATCAATTACAAGAAGAAATTGCTGACATCGAAAACAAATTGTCAGCGGTAAGACGTTATTTTAATTCGGCAACAAAAGAATTAAACAATGCAGTTGAAACGTTCCCGTCAAATATTATCGCAGGAATGTTCGGTTTCAAAAAACAGATGATGTTCGACTTAGGAACAGAACGTCCTACTTTGGAAAAAGCGCCGCAGATAAGTTTCTGAAACATAAATATTTAAGATCATGAAATATATCGGGATTCAAACGCAAAAGAGGCGTAATAATGCCCGTTCTCTTTTGCTATTAATACTTTTTCCATGTTTGGTAATCTTTTTGACTTTTTTGTTTTCATTTTTGTTGATGTTACCTGCATTCTTAGAGTTTGAAAGTTTCGATTTAATGGCAGAATCTTTTTATATAACGTTAGGATTTTTACCTGTTGTTATTTTGGGCGTACTTATCTGGTTTTTAATTGCTTATTTTGTAAATGTCCGAATAATAAATTCTGCAACAGGTGCACGTCCTTTGGAAAGGCGCGAAAACAAAAGAGTTTACAACCTTGTCGAAAATCTTTGCATGGCAGAAGGTATGAAAATGCCTAATGTACAAGTGATTGAGGATAGTTCTTTGAACGCCTACGCCAGCGGTATAAACAACAAAACTTTTACTGTAACACTTTCACGTGGAATTATCGACAAATTAGAAGACTCCGAATTAGAAGCCGTAATAGCACACGAATTGAGCCACATAAAAAATCGTGATGTACGTTTATTAATAGTTTCAATTGTTTTTGTAGGAATTTTTTCACTTATATCACAAATGGCAATTCGTATGCTTCGATTTTCTTCCTTTAAAAGTAGCAACAATAAAAACAGCGGAGCAGCGATTATGTTAATTGCTTTTGTAGTTGCAATTATTGGATATTTTTTTGCAAGTTTAATGCGTTTTGCCATTTCGCGACAGCGAGAATATCTTGCCGACGCGGGCGCAGCGCAAATGACCAAAAACCCATTAGCATTAGCAAGTGCACTCCGTAAAATATCAAAAGACCCCGCAATTGAAGCCGTGAAAAGAGATGACGTTGCGCAACTTTTTATCGAACATCCAAAAGAAAAAAAGAAAAGTCTATTTAGCGGGTTGATCGGACTTTTTGCTACACATCCTCCTATTAATAAAAGAATTGATGTTTTAGAACAATTTTAGCTTGAGCGGTGCATGTTAGATATTACAAATATTACAGATTAAACCGTATTTATGGGATAGCAGGAAATTTATTTGGGATTTTTCTGATACTGCTCGGGTTTTACACAATTTTCAAATCGTGGTCAGGGATTTTATTTGTTATTGTCGGTTCTTTTATGGTTTTTACTGTTACCGCATCTGTGGTAGATTTCAAAAAATATAGAATTTCTTTTCCTTATTTAATATCGGGACTTATTATTGTAGGAGACTGGGTCTACGTCAGACGAGACATGGAACTCGTTCTTATTGAAACTAAAAAACCTTATAAAGTGCGATGTTCCAGCAATAAAGTGATTGATGTTAGCAACGCTAAATATTTGATTTTTCTATTTGACAAAAAAAAACAAAAACAATTTTTGATTTTAAAAACTAAATCCAAAGAAAAAGCCGAAGACGAATTAGCCCATTTAAGCGACATGCTCGGAATTCATTCAAAAGAAAATATTAAAACAACCCCCAAAAAAATTCTAAAAATATTATAAGGTAGTTTTTAGTTTTCAGTTTTCAGTTATCAGTTATCAGTTATCAGTTATCAGTTATCAGTTATCAGTTTTCAGTTTTCAGTTTTCAGTTTTTAACCACAAAGTACACAAAGAATGCACAAAGAGCACTAGTTGATATCAGTGACCATTCACTCATTCACTTATTCACTTATTTACTCATTCCCTCATTTACTATTATTCACTCATTCACTCAATCCCTCATCCCTTGTCCCTTATCCTCTCAATTCTGCTCCCAACTCTTTATTGAAGGCTTGAGTCAAATTGCTCATAATACGTTCTATTTGTTTGTCGTTCAAAGTGTTTGTTTTATCTTCTAAAAAGAAAGAAACTGCGTATGATTTTTTCTCTTTTGGAATTTTTTCACCTGTATAAACATCAAATAATGCGATTCTTTTTAAAAATTTCTTTTCGGTACGGAATGCTATTTGCTCAATTTCAGAAAATTGCAGTGAATGGTCGACAAGAAGAGCTAAGTCGCGCCGTACCTCCGGAAATTTTGGTAACTCGTTAAATGCTACACTATTATTGTCAGACATTTTTACAATGTTATCCCAAGAAAACTCAGCAAAATATACATCACTATTTATGTCAAACATTTTCAATAACTTAACATCAACAATTCCAATGGTCAATATTGTTTTATTTTGAATAGAGTATTCCAAACCATCCGAAAAAATGTCAGAATTCGCGTTATTAATCTGAAAAATGTTTTTATTTATATTAAGTCTTTGCAAAATATTTTCGCAATGCGTTTTGATGTCAAAAAAAGAGACTTCTTTTGCGGGAGTATTCCAATTAGGGGTGAAGTTTAATCCTGTCATAAAAAGGGCAAGACGGCGAAACTCTGGATAGTTGTTTAAATATGATTTATTGCCCTGATTATCAAAATAGCAATTTCCAAATTCAAAAAATTTGAGGTCGGGTCTTTGTCGGTTTTTGTTTCTTTCAATTGCTTCTAATCCACCGAACAGCAAAGTTTGTCTCATAACATTTAAGTCGGCACTTAAAGGGTTTGCCAATTCAATCGATTGGGATTTTGGATAAGTATTAGAATTTTCGTAATAAGTTGCTTTTGTTAACGAGTTGCTCATTATTTCCCTAAAACCCGCACCAATAAGTTGAGAGGAAATGATATTTTCCTTCAATCTGAAGTCAGGTTTTGTGGAATATACTACCGATGAATTGAGTTTTTCAGGAAATTCGATATTATTATATCCGAAAACACGTAAAATTTCCTCAACAATATCTGCTTCTCTTGTAACATCAACGCGATAAGGCGGAACGGAAACCAAAAGGTGGCTATAAGTTTCAGAAACAATAGTTATTTCCAAAGAATTTAATGTTTGTTTCAGAGTTCTTTTTTCTATTTCTTTGCCTATCAGTCTGTTAATGTAATCAAAAGTAATTTTTATTTCAATATTTTTAATAGGATTCGGGTAAACATCAACAATATCGGAGGAAATGAAACCACCTGCCACTTCTTTAATTAGCGTTGCGGCTCTTTTCAGTGCAAAAATTGTAATATTGGGGTCGCTACCTCTTTCAAAACGAAACGAAGCATCGGTAAAAAGTTGGTGTTTCCGAGAAGTTTTCCTTATATATATAGGGTTGAAACAGGCACTTTCTAAGAAAATTTTGGTAGTTTGTTCAGACACTCCACTTTCGATTCCACCGAAAACTCCTGCAATACACATTGGTTTTGTTTGATTGCAAATCATTAAATCATGCGTTGATAGTTCTCGTTTTTTTCCGTCTAAAGTAACAAAAGGTGTTCCTTCGGGTAACGTTTTGACAATGATATGATTACCCTCTATTTTATCACCGTCAAAAGCATGTAGTGGTTGCCCGCATTCGTGTAAAACAAAATTTGTAATATCAACCACGTTGTTAATTGGTGTCAAACCAATGCTTTTCAACCTATTTTTAAGCCAATCAGGTGATTCGTCAATTTTTAAGTCTGAAATTGTAACTCCTGAATATCGCGGACATGCATCAACGTTTTCAATTGAAATTTTTACAGGAAAGTTCTGATTATCAACCTCAAAATCGTCTACTGAAGGATATTTTATTTTAATATCTGGATTAGTCAAACTCAATTTAGCAACTAAATCTCGTGCAATTCCTATATGTGATGCGGCATCTATTCTGTTTGGAGTCAAATCAATCTCAAAAATTGTATCTGTTTCAGTTTTAAAATATTGCGCAGCGGATGTTCCAACAATAGCATCGTCATTAAGAACCAAAATTCCTTCGTGGCTTGAACCGATACCTATTTCATCTTCGGCACAAATCATTCCTTCGGACAATTCGCCCCTAATTTTCGATTTTTTTATTGTAAATTTTTCGTTGTCCTTATACAAAATCGTATCTACTTTTGCGACAACTACTTTTTGACCAGATTTGACGTTTGGTGCGCCACAAACAATATTCAAAGGCGTTTCGTCACCAACATCGACAGTTGTAACTGTAAGTTTATCGGCATTAGGGTGTTTTTCGCAAGAAAGCACTTTTCCTATTACAAGCCCTTTGAGTCCACCTTTTATGGTTTCAAATTCTTCAATACTGCCGGTTTCTAAACCTAATGAAGTTAAAATTTCTGCAGTTTCATTTGCAGTTTTATTTATTTCAACATAATTTTTTAACCAATTGTATGAAATTTTCATAATTTATATCGATTATTTTGTAAAAAATTTTGGCGCAAAAATAATTAATGTTGCTTTAATGACAAAATAAATTTCGAAAGTTATGATGTAATTCTAAAATTTATCAATTTTTACATAAAAAAAGTAGAAATGTGTGAATGTATGAATGTGTGAATGAGAGTAGGGCAAATCTGCGTGTTTGCATTCATGTAAAAGGACACTCTGTGGGACCAGCATCGAAAAATTTGAAAAAAAATACAAAAATTTAAGAAAATATAAAGAAAAAAATAACGTTTACTCAAACGTAAAATCGGTTAATTTTTAGAACGTGGCACAATTATGGCAATAAGTAAAACAAATAGAATTATCAAAACTTGCAAATTTTGCGAGTTTTGATAATTTATTGTATCTTTCCTCTGAAAAAAATATTTTTTCATTGTACTCGCTTGGAATTTAAAAAATTTCATATACTTTTGCATTTTGATTTGACTGAAAAATTACAGACTATGATTGAATAATTAATTGATGAGAATAATAACGTATAAAGCGATTGTACAATATTCAGCCTTGCATCCTGATGCAAAGCTTGCATTGGATGAATGGTATTTAAAAGTAGAACAAAGCCATTGGAGGAGTTATGCCGATGTAAAAAAAACATTTAATAGTACAGACAGCGTTGGAAATAAAAGATATGTGTTCAATATTAAAGGTAATTCATACAGAATAATTGCATTAATTTTGTTTGGTCCAAAAATTGTCTATATTCGTTTTATAGGTACACATTCTGAATATGAAAAAATTAAAGATTGTTCCAAAATTTAAAAATTTAATATTATGAAACTAATTGCAAATAAAACTGAATACGAAGCCGTGATGAGTAGAGTTGACGAACTTGTTGAAATTGTTGATGATGATACGCCGCCAACTGACAGAAATTACATAGAATTAGACTTTCTTACCGATTTGGTGGTTGCTTACGAAAAAGAACATTTCCAAATTGGTAAACCGTTCCTAAAAAATGTTTTAGATAATAAAATGGCTTATAGTGAAGTATAAATAATACAAATATATAGTGCTAACGAGCACTGTATTAGATAGATAAATAGCGAATGCTATTAGTTCTTGAGTATCATTTCCACATATAATCTGATTTATCAGGTTATAGCATAGAGAACGAAAATAAAGAAAACGTCGTAGTTGCGGCGTGGAAAACTTGTTAAATGCTAAGGGCGTGGAAACCTGATACTCAGACAAAAAGAAAAAATTCCACGCTTTTTTATTTGTCAAAAAAGTACATTGAAATATTGAAACCAAAATTGGAGAAAAGAGACGAGAGAAAAAAATTTCATCAAAAAGATTATTTTGTAAAATTATTGTTTTATCTTTGCACTTTTATTGAAAAAATTTAAAGAAAAAAAATAGTGTAATTTATTAAAAGACAATAAAATGTAGAAAATAATAATTGAGTTTATCGCTTTATTCTCAAATTGTTGAAATCTAGTAAGTTTCTTTGGTGAATGAGGATAAGAGAAAGATAGTTCACGCTGCATGCGTGAATTGTTTGCGCTTATTTATTCACAAAGGAATTACTAGAGCCTAACAATAGAAATAAGCAATCATTTGAAAACAGTTCACGTTTTTTTATTTATATATGTAAAACATTGAAAATTAGAAATTTATAGATAATTCATTTATTACTCACAACTTTTAAAAAATTAAACAAATGGTAAAATTGAATTCAAAAACGGGCAGCGCGAGGTGGAACTTTGCAGCAGCTCAAAGGTACGCACAACCATCGGTTGCAAAAATTGAAGCCAACCCAAATGGTACACGCGTAGTGGCAAACCTATGTGTTTGTCCAAATGAAATGGCGTATACAATACGCCAAAATGTACGGGCGAATAACATTCGCCTAAATAATGTACGGGCAAACCTGCGTGTTCGCCCAAATGTCCACATTGTACCTCAAAAAACATCAATGGGAACAATGAAGACACCCTGTTTTGAAATGGCTACCCTTGCGGCAGACCACACAAAGAAACTAAAAAAACTGAAACCCCACCAATCAGTTTTGAAGTTTCTCACTTATTCTGTTATTTTGCTATTGATGCTTTTGCCTTTTAAAACATCCGCACAATTCTCCGGCGGAACAGGTACCGAAAGCAACCCATACATTATTACAACGCCCGCAGAGTTAGCGCAATTGGCAACGTATGTTAATGCGGGAAACGCTACCTACAACGACAAACATTACAAATTAAACAACGACCTGAGTCTATCAGATTATCACGCTGGCGAAGGTTGGACACCGATTGGTTTGCGCTATTTTCCTGATACTAATATGCCTTTTAAAGGCGTTTTTGACGGAAATGGAAAAAAAATTACTGAACTTTATATGAATAACACATCCACAGATATCACTTATGTTGGTTTGTTTGGAAATGTAGAGAATGGAACAGTAAAAAATCTTGGAGTTGAAAATGTATCCATCACTTTCACAGGGGACCAAAATAGATATGCAGGTGGGATTGTGGGATTAAGTCTTGCTAATAGTAATATAACAAATTGTTACACAACGGGTTATATCGAAACTTCATCTTCATCAACCACCAATTCTCGTGCAGGTGGGATTGTATGCTTTAATGAAGGAACAGTATCAAATTGTTATTCAACATGTTCTGTAAGTGCAGACGATATAGCTGGTGGTGTTGCGGCAATAAATGGCGGCGGTAGCATATTAAATAGTCATTCAACATGTGCTATTAATTCTGGAAGCTTCGCAGGTGGTGTGGCAGGATATAATCAGTCAGATGGTATTGTGTCTTATTCTTATTCTACTGGATCAGTCACTAGTGGTTCCTGGTATGCTGGAGGTGTTGTTGGTATTTTGATTCAAAATTCTTCAGTTTCGCATTGTTATTCTACTGGTTCTGTCAATGGTACTAGTGAAGTAGGTGGTGTGGTAGGTAGATGTGACAATTCTTCAATTTCGCATTGTTATTCAACTGGTTCGGTCAATGGTATTAATTATGTAGGTGGTGTTATTGGATTTTTGAATCAAAATTCTTTTGTTTCGCATTGCTATGCAACTGGCTCTGTCAATAGTAGTGATGTTGCTGGCGGCATTGTTGGTTGGAGTGAAAGTTCTTCTGTGTCTAATTGTTATTCGACAGCAATTGAGATTAGAGCACAAATGGGCGATGTCGGTGCTGGTGGTATTGTTGGAGTCAACAATAACAATTCATCTGTTTCGAACTGTTATTCAATAGGTTATGTATATAGTGTTGCTCCTAATAGCACTAGTCGGGCAGGTGGTATAGTGGGCTCCAATCAAAATT
>Ga0099364_10001586_pt1 | contig 37121 bp, 46 predicted proteins | sample TergutTh196P3_FD_73070 | JGI IMG/M metagenome (GOLD analysis project Ga0099364, IMG submission 73070) | Microcerotermes parvus P3 segment gut microbial communities from Pointe-Noire, Republic of the Congo - Th196 P3 | ecosystem: Host-associated > Arthropoda: Insects > Digestive system > Gut ... | reverse complement strand
CGCTTAGGGTGAGGGGATAAAATTGCGTTATGTGTTGATAGCGCAGAAAATTTATATTATGTAGGGAACGGATTGTAGGGCGCGGCATCCTTGACGCGCCGCAAATTCACATCAAACGATTATATGGAGGCACAATTTGTAGGGAACGGATTTATCCGTTCCGTTAAAAATAATTAATGTGTTGTGGGATTATGGACGTTTTCGTGGAATTGCGGAACGCATAAATGCGTTCCCTACGGAAAACGCGGGTGCGAATATCGCGGTGTGCGATGTCTATTCAAACGGCGCGTGATATTCGCGTAAACGGCGCGTCTGGGAAGCCGCGCCCTACGACACAACCCCGCAGTATAAGCATTAGCTGCGCCGACAAAATTCAAGTATGAAACAAGTTTTATATATAAAAAAGGAGATGAAAGCGATGAAAAAAGGTATAAACATGGGCGCAGTCCCGGGGAATCTGACGCTTGAAGAAGCGTTTGAAATGATAGCGCGGGCGGGATTCGACGGCGTGGAGCTGAACATGGCTGACCAACCGCGCAGTGACGGCAAGATAAGTCTGCACACGGATTGCAGTCACGCGGAATTACTGGCGATTAAAGAAACGGCAGAGAAATATAATCTTGAGATAACGAGCTTTGTGACGGGCTTATTATGGAGTTATCCGCTCACGTCGTATGATAAAAACACGCGCGAACACGGCAAAGACGCTGTCAAAAAATTGATAGATTACGCGGCGTTTTTTAACAGTGACACGGTGCTTGTCGTTCCCGGGCAGGTGAACGAGATGACGCATTATGAGGACGCTTATTATAATGCGCAGACGGCTCTTAAAGAGCTTGCGCCGTATGCTGAGGAGAGAAAGATATATATCGGCGTGGAAAATGTCTGGAATAAATTTTTGCTTTCACCGCTTGAAATGCGTGATTTTGTGGACAGTATCGGCTCTGAATATGTCGGCGTGTATTTTGATATAGGAAATGTGCTTATTAACGCGTATCCTGAGCAATGGATAAAAATACTCGGCACGCGCATCAAAAAATATCACGCTAAGGGCTTCAAGACTGCTGTAGGCAATATCACGGGGTTCACGACGCTGCTTGAGGGTGACATAAACTGGAAGCGCGTTATGGACGAGATAAGAAAAACAGGCTATGATAATTTTATAACGGCTGAACTCGGCGCATATAAGTTCGGCGCGTTTAACTTGCTGAAAGAAACGGCTGAAGCGTTTGATATGATATTCGGGCTTTAAAATTAATATAAATATATATAAAATAATAACGAGAAGGAGTAAATGTTATGTTAAAAACAGGTCTAATAGGCATAGGCGCGATGGGGAGCGGCCATCTTGATAATTTAATCAGGCTGAACAAAGAAAAGTCTGATATTAATTTAGTAGCTGTGTGTGATATTGACGGGAGCAAATTTAAATCTAACAAGAAAATCGAGGGCAATCTTGAGGGAGTCGGCGGCGGAGGCGGCGTTGATTTCTCTGCGTTTAATTGTTACACGAGTGCGGACGAGATGCTGGAAAAAGAGCAGCTTGATTTAGTTTTGATTGCGCTGCCGACATATCTGCACTGCGAATATAGCGTGAAATGCCTGAACAAAGGTGTACACGTATTCTGCGAGAAGCCGATGGCGTTAAATCCTGATGAGTGCCAGAAAATGATTGACGCGGCGGATAAAAATAATAAAAAATTGATGATAGGGCATTGTTTAAGATTCTGGGGGCAATATGAAGAAACGAAAAAGATTATAGATTCAGGCAAGTACGGGAAGCCCATCGCGGCGTATTTTTTCAGAGGGGGCGGCACACCTGCATGGAGCTATAATAACTGGCTGTTAAAGCGCGAGTGCGGCGGCGGCGCGTTGCTTGACCAGCATGTGCATGATGTTGATACTGTTAATTATTTCTTCGGTATGCCGAAATCCGTGAGCGCGCTGGGCAGCATATTATACGAGGGCAGCGGCTATGATTCTGTGACGGCGCAGTATATATATGATGAGCCGATGGCGATAAACGCGCAGGACGACTGGGCGCTTGCTTACGGCGGATTCAGCATGGTATTTAGAGTGAACTTCGAGCGCGGTTCTGTTATAATGGGCGAGAACGGGTTTATAATGGCAGGCAGGGGCGAAACGGCGCAGTCGGATAACGAGAAGCCGTTCACGCCTGAATATGATAAAGAAAACGCGTATTATAAAGAGATAAAATATTTTGCTGACTGTATAATAAATAATAAGCCTGTAGAGATAAACCCGCCTGAATCTTCGCGTGATACGATAAGAATAGTAGCGGCGGAGATTGAATCGGCGGATAATAACGGCGCGGTTGTGAATATTAAATAAATATGATGTAGGGCGCGGCATCCTTGACGCGCCGTTTACAACGATATAATGTGAATTTTGCGGCGCGTCTGGGAAGCCGCGCCCTACAAATTGGTTGATAGAGAGGAAAATAATCATGAAAAAAATAATATTAATTTTAGCGCTCGCGTTTATATTAGTATCATGCGGCGGACCGGAAAATGCAGGAGAGAATGATAATAATGCGGATAATATTAGTGATAATGCAGGGGCGCAGGTACAGGAAGAAGAAAGCGACCCGCGTGATATACCGGACGGTGTGCCGGAGCTTGATTTCGGCGGGGCTGATTTCAGGATAATATACAGGGATGATTGTGTGCGGAGCAACTGGAACTTATATGACGTGCATCAAATCGAGATATGGACGGAAGAGCTGAACGGTGATGTTATAAATGACGCGCTGTTTGAGAGGAACAGAGCTGTCGAAGAAAGATTAAACGTGAATATAGCCGGCTTGTCAGGCAGAAGAGAGAGCGAGTTAACTAGTTTTGTGCGGCGTTCGATAGCATCAAGTTCAGATGATTTTGATTTTATCGTGGGACGGAGCAACGAGCTTGCGTCGCTGGCGGCGGACGGCTTATTTATAAACTGGAACGGGGTACCGTATATAGATACGGATATGCCGTGGTGGATTAAAGACGCGATGGACGAGTTTACTATAAGGGGCAGGACTTTTATGGCTATGAGCGATTTAATATTCCCGGGCGTTATAGGTGAAGCGGCGTTTATCATGTTTAATCATTCGCTGCTTGCGGATTTCGGGCTTGAGAATCCGTATGCTATGGTTGAATCTAATAACTGGACGATAGATATATTAAATAATATAGTGCGTGCTTGCTATATAGACGTGAACGGTGATACGCTTAGAGACGTAGATGATATATACGGGTTCACGTCGGACGCATGGGGCAGCGCGTATGCGTGGATGTGGGCAGGCGGCAACCGCGTGACGTCAAAAGACGGGCAGGGCATACCGTATTATGATATGTATACTGAACGCAACGCTGTCCTGCTGGAAAAAGTAAACGATTTGTTTTATAATAATGACGGTTCAGCTATCACGAACGCGCGGGGCAACAGCATAGATTTTAAAGGGCGCGGCGACCAGTCTTATTTATTCTCAGAGGGTAACGCTCTATTCATGCTGGACAGAGTAGGCGTACTGCTCACGCCGGATTATAGAAACGCGCCTTTTGAGTTCGGCATACTGCCTATCCCGAAGTTTGATACGGCTCAGGAGAAATATTTGACGATGATAAACGAGCATGCCTCTGTTATGGCAATACCGGCATATAACGCCAACCTTGAGATGTCCGGCGCGGTTATCGAAGTTCTGAGCGCGGAGAGTCATAAAAAGCTTGTGCCTGCGTATTATGAAGTGTCGCTCAAGACTAAATATTCGAGGGATGAAGAGAGTGTGCGTATGCTTGATTTGATTTTTGAAGGTGTGGTTTATGATTTCGGGCTGCTGTATGCGATTCAGACGTTTGATATATATCAGACGATATTATGCAACGAAGCTGACCCCGGCACATTCGCCTCACAGATCGAAAGAAACCAGGCAAGGGCGGAAACCGCGCTGCAGAGAGTCCTTGATTTATACGATGAGATAGACTGATAATGGAACAAACAGAAAAAGATATAATAAAAGTTTCTGTGCGCACGGTGGTTGAATGGATTCTGCGCGGCGGCGATATTGACACAAGAAGTGCCCTGAATGCTTATGAAGCGCAGAATATTATGCTTCAGGGCGCAAGAGCCCACCGAAAAATCCAAAAATCCCAGTTCGGGGATTACCAAAGCGAAGTATCTTTAAGCCGCGAGTTTGAGCTCGACGAGTTTATTATACACCTTTCCGGACGCGCCGACGGCGTTTTCACGGAGGAATCCGGCGTTGTGTTTATCGATGAGATAAAAAGCACGCTTACGCCGCTTGATTTTATTGACGGCGAAGACAAAACCCATTGGGGACAGGCGATGTGCTACGCTTATATATACGCCGAAAACAAACAGCCGGGCCTTGTGAACACCGGCGTACGGCTCACTTATTATCAGCTTGAAACCGAAGAGGTTAAAATATTCAAAAAAGTTTTCGGATTCGGTGAGCTTGAAGATTTTATGCATGATTTGATAAATAAATACGCAGTCTGGGTAAAATTCGGGCGCGACTGGACAGCTGAGCGCAATGCCTCTATTGAAGAGCTTAAGTTCCCGTTTGATAGTTACCGCGCCGGCCAGCGCGAGCTCGCCGCCGCCGCATACCGCAGCATAACGGCCGAAAAAAAACTGTTCGCCGCAGCACCCACAGGTATAGGCAAAACCATGTCAGCAATTTTCCCCGCAATCAAAGCCATGCCAAACAGTAATCTGACAAAAATATTCTACCTCACCGCTAAAACAATAACCCGCGCCGCCGCTTATGACGCTGTGTATATAATGCAGAGCCGCGGCTTAAAATTTAAAACCGTCGCCGTTACGGCTAAAGATAAAATCTGTTTTTATGCCCATGATGAACTGCGCCGGTGTTCGCCGGACTTCTGCGGTTATGCCCGCGGTCATTATGACCGCGCGAACGACGCGGTATATGATACCCTGAAAAACAACCACGCGATAACGCGCGAGGTGATAGAGGAATACTCAAAAAAACACAATGTCTGCCCGTTTGAGATTTCGCTTGATCTGTCGCTGTTTACCGATGCGGTTATCTGCGATTACAATTATGCGTTTGACCCCGTGGTTTATCTCAGGCGGTTTTTACAAAACAATTATGATAAAAATTACGCGTTTTTAATCGATGAAGCGCATAACCTTGTTGACCGGGCGCGCGAGATGTACTCTGCTCAAATAAAAAAATCACAGTTCGCCGCGCTTAAAAAAACATTGGGGAAAAATCATAAACCCCTGAAAAAAACCGTATCCGACATAGACAAATACCTGCTGGCATACAAAAAAAAGTGCTTGGAAAAATCCGGCGAAAACGAACAAAACAACAGTTTCCGCAGCCGGCATATAGTCTTAAAAGAATACGACACCGAACTGTCCGGTCTGCTTGAGTCTTTTGTGCGGGAATGTGCGGTATTTTTCAAAGAAACGCGCGAGGGCATAAATTCCGCCGAACCCGGCAGCCCGCAGCTGCAGGAACTGCAAAACCTGCAGAAAGATGTACTTCAGGCGTATTTTGAGGTTATTTTTTATCAGCTCATTTCAGGGTTTTATGATGAGCGGTATGTCACTTTTATTACGGCTGAGGATTCGGATTTAAGGTTCAAGCTGTTTTGTCTTGACCCTTCGTATTTGATCGGTGAAGCTATGCGCCGTGCAAAATCTTCGGTTATTTTTTCGGCGACACTCTCGCCTCTTGAATATTTCAAAGAGATATTGAGCGGAAACGAAGAAGACAAAACAATAAGTATACCCTCGCCGTTCAAGCGGGATAACTTATGCTTGGTTGTCGGAGCGGATATAAACACAAAATACAAAGAGCGGGAAAAAAGCTATGAGCGGATTTCGGATTATATAAATGTTACAGCGGAAAAAACCGGCAACTACCTTGTGTTTTTCCCTTCATACGAATATATGAAAAACACATATGAGGTATTCTGCGGCAAATACCCGGAAACGCCGAGTATAATCCAGACAAACAGCATGAGCGAACAGGAGCGCGACGGTTTTCTTGATAATTTCACCTCGGAAAAACCTTTATCAGCTCCGGGCACCCTTGTGGGATTCTGCGTTCTGGGCGGGGTGTTTTCCGAGGGCATAGACTTAACGGGCGACAGACTCAGCGGCGCGGTCATAGTGGGCGTGGGTCTGCCGAAATTATCGGCGGAGCGCGATATAATCAAAAAATATTTCGATGAAAAAAACAATCTCGGCTATGAATATGCCTATATGTACCCCGGCATGAACAAAATCCTGCAGGCGGCGGGGCGCGTTATCAGAACAGAAACAGACAGAGGGTTCGTGCTGCTGCTCGACGAGCGGTTCGGTTACAGTTATTACAAAAAACTGTTCCCCAAACACTGGGAGCATTTTAAAACGGTCAGAACGCCGGAACAGCTGAGAAAAATCATAGAAAAATTTTAAGCCTGTATCTGCTCTATTATAAATGATTCAAGAATATCGAGCTCTTTTATATCGTTGAATTTTTCAAGCCCGACCCCGCATTCAAACCCTTGCGCAACCTCGCGCACATCGTCCTTTAATCTTCTCAGCGACGCAATTTTGTCTTCGAAAATCACTATGCCGTCGCGCACAATTCTGATCTGTGAGTTCCGGGTGACTCTGCCGTCCTGTACATAAGAACCGGCAATCGTACCGATGCTCGGCACACGTATGGTCTGGCGCACCTGTGCGTGACCGAGAATCACCTCTTTGAATTTGGGCGCGAGCAGCCCTTTCATCGCAGCGTTCACATCCTCGATACAGTCGTAAATAACCCTGTAAGTCCTGACGTCGACCCCGCGCCGCTCCGCGGCGTCGATCGCCGTTTTATCCGGGCGCACATTGAAGCCTATAACTATAGCGTTGGACGCTGAGGCGAGCATTATGTCGGATTCGGTTATTCCGCCGACCGCGCTGTGGATCGGCTTTATTTTAACCTCTTCGGTCGCTTCTTTTAAAAGCGAGGTTTTAAGGGCTTCAACAGAACCCTGAACATCCGCTTTTATAATTACATTCAGTTCTTTAATTCCGCTTTGCACCTGTGTGAACAGATCGCCGAGGGTTATGTTGGCGCTGGCTTTGAATATTTCTTCTTTTTCTTCGGACTTGCGCTGATCGGCGAGATCCCGCGCCATTTTTTCATCTTCAACCGATCTGAATGAGTCCCCGGCATTGGGGGTTTCGGATAAACCTATGACCTCAACGGGCACGGAAGGTCCTGCCGACTGTATAACCCCGCCTTTGTCGTCTGTCATTGCGCGCACCCTGCCCACCGCTGCTCCCGCTATGATGATATCACCCTGTTTAAGCGTGCCGTTTTGGATCAAAACAGTGGCCACGGGCCCCCTGCCTTTGTCGAGCTTGGCCTCGATGATAATGCCCTGCGACAGTCTGTCCGGGTTGGCTTTGAGCTCTTTCATATCGGCGGTGAGCAGAATCATCTCAAGCAGCTCGTCAAGCCCCTGGCGCGTATGCGCCGAAACGGGCACACATATGATATCTCCCCCCCATTCTTCCGGCACAAGCTCGTGGTTTGTCAGCTCGGTTTTTACTTTTTCTGGGTCGGCCTGCGGTTTATCTATTTTATTGATTGCGACAATTATGGACACACCTGCGGCTTTAGCGTGATTTATAGCTTCGATTGTCTGCGGCATAATACCGTCGTCCGCCGCCACGACAATTACGGCTATATCCGTAACATCAGCGCCTCTGGCGCGCATAGCCGTGAAAGCCGCGTGCCCCGGGGTATCAAGAAATGTGATCTCGCGCCCGTTTAAATCGACGCGGTAAGCCCCGATATGCTGAGTGATGCCCCCGGCTTCCCCGGCGGTCACATTCGTGTTTTTTATCGCGTCGAGCAGCGATGTTTTGCCGTGGTCGACATGCCCCATAACCACCACCACAGGCGCGCGCGGGATAAGAGAATCGTCGGCATCCGCGCTTTCGTCAAACAGCCGGTCTTCAATGGTTATTATAACCTCTTTTTCCACTTTTGCGCCGAACTCCATGGCGGTCAGGGCCGCCGTTTCATAATCTACAAATTCGTTTACACTCGCTTTTATACCGAGCATAAACAGTTTTTTAACGACTTCAGCCGAAGTGATGCGCAGTTTAGCCGCCAAATCCGAAACTATTATTTCTTCCGGCAGAATTATGGAAAGCTGTTTTCTTCTCGCTTTTTCACGCTCTTCTTCCAGCTGTTTCTTTTTAAGTTTTTCGATCGCTTCGCGCTCTTTGTCATATCTGCTGCGCCGGTTGCCGTATTGCTGCTGTCTGTCCTGCTGAAAACCTTTTCTGCCTTTTTGCCTGTCGCCGGAAAAACCTCCCCTATTATCCCTTCTGCCGCCGGTTTCGGGGCGTCTGGTTTCGGGTTTTCTTTCGGTTTTGACGGGTTTGCTCGGTTTTTCAGAATGTTTTTCCTGCGCCTGTGCGAATTTTTCGAGATTTTCATCGTATTTGGATAAATCAACATTTGAAGCCGCGCTTTTGGTGTCGACGATTTTGGCGTTTCCGTCTTTAACCCCTTCGGCGAGTTTTATGCTGTCTTCGGAAATAATGTCTATACCGCCGCTTTCGGCGTTATTCTGTTTCCGGTCAGCCGTATTGTGCCGGTCATTTTGAATATTTGCGGCGGCTCTGCTTTTTACCCTGCCCCCTTTGTTGTTGAAAGCGGGGTTGGAAAAATCGCGTTTGCCCGGATTTGTCTTGTCGGGCTTTTCGGCTGTGCCGCTTTTCGGCTCTGTTTTTTCCGTTTGTTCGGGGCTTTCAACAGGTTCGGGGCGGGGAGGCGTTTTGTCGTACATATAATTGTCGATATCTGTAACCTGATGGTTCTGCGTCAAATATTCAAAAATTATGTTGATGTCGCTCACCTCGAGCATCGAACCCGGTGTTTTGCCCGGCACACCATGGTTTTTCAAAATATCCTGCAGTTCTTTGTTAGCAATGTTAAAATTTTTCGCTGCGTCGCTGAGTTTTAGTTTTTGCGTTAACGGCATTAAATGCACCTCCGAGATTTTTATCCGACATTGTTAATATTTATTGTTTGCCGCAGGCAATATGCTCAAGCAGGCTGCGGGCGAATTCATCTGTGATTTTTGTTTTGAGATTCTTTTCAAGCTTCCGCGTTTTCAAGGCTTTTTTCAAACATTCCTCATCGGGGCATATATATGCGCCCCTGCCGTTTTTTTTGCCTTTTAAATCTATGCATATTTCGGGTTCTTCGGGAACACCGGGGCTCCGCACCACGCGTATCAGCTCGTTTTTATTTTTTGAAACCCCGCAAGCCACGCAGCTTCTCTGCGGCTGTGTTTTCATATATCCCGTTCCTCCGGCTGCGCTTTGATATCTATTTTATAGCCCGTGAGCCTTGCGGCGAGCCGGGCATTCTGTCCCTCCTTGCCTATTGCGAGCGAGAGCTGCTGCGCGTCAACAAGCACTCTGCAGGTGCGCTCTTCCGGATTGACAAAGACTTCGAGGATAGCCGTCGCCGGCGAAAGAGCCGCTTTTATATATTCTTCGGGTTCATCAGAATATTTTATTATGTCAATTTTTTCGCCGTTTAATTCTTTTAAAATCGTGTTTACGCGGATTCTTTTCGGTCCTATGCACGAACCCACAGGGTCAACATCGGGGTTGGACGCGCTCACAGCCACCTTTGTCCTTGAACCGGCTTCGCGCGCCAGCGCGTTTATTATAACCGTGCCGTCGGCAATTTCGGGCACTTCGAGCTCGAACAGTCTTTTCACCAACCCGGAATGTTTGCGGGAAATCGTCACAATGGGACCCCGCGCCTGATTTTTAACCTCGGTGACATAGACTTTTATATCGGATCCCTCTTTCAGCGTTTCACCCGGAATCATTTCGCTGCTGAGCAGGATCATTTCGTTTTTTTCGATGGTCAGGAGCGCATCCCCGGTATCCGGAAATATTTTATAAACGATAGCCGGAAGCAGCTCTTCTCTTTTGTTTTCAAATTCTTTTGCGAGCATATCGCGTTCGGCTTCGCGGATACCCTGGATTATGACCTGTTTTGCCGTTGTGGCCGAAATTCTGCCGAAATCCTTGGGCTTGAATTCAATTTCCGCAACCCCTCCCAAAACACAGCGGGGATTTATTTTTTTTGCGGATTCCAAATCTATCTGAAGAACCGGGTCTTCAACGTTTTCTACAATGTTTTTGAGCTGAAAAACCCTTATGTCTTTTTTTTCTTCATTCAAGTAAACCCGCACATTCGCATTATTGTTATCGCGCTTGAAAGCCGTGATCAGCGCGGTTTCGATTTTTTCGAGCATATATGATTTTTCAATGCCTTTTTCTTCCTGAAGAGCTTCGAGCGCGGCAAAAAATTCAGCGTTCATAAATTATTATCTCCTGTCCCGTTTGTTATTTTAATGCTGTCGCGGGCACAGAGCCTTGCGACTTCTTTTTTTTCTGTTTTTATTATATTTTTACCCGGCTCGGTTTCGAATTCAAACGAACCGTTTTCATAGGATTTAAGCACAGCCTCAAAAGTTTTGTCAAGATCCCGCCGGCCGGCAAAAAGCCTTGCGGTTACAGGTTTGCCGAGATATTTGATTATGTGTTCATCGGTTTTAAGCTCGCGGTTTATACCCGGGGACGCGACGACGAGCGAATAACTCTGTTCAATCGGGTCGGCCGCATCGAGCAGCGGACCTATAAGGCGGGTGATTTTTTCGCAGTCCGCAAGCGAAATCAAAGAATCCGGCTTGTCTATGACGAGTTCTAAAATATATTCGCCGGCTTCTTTGTAAAACCCGACGCTCCACAACTCAAATCCGGCATTTTTCACCGGCTGCTCCGATAAATTCCGCACGGTATGCTCTATTGTTTTTTTATTGCTTTTATCAGGCATAACAGTCCTTTACAGCCTTACGGCATCTGCAAACTTTAAGAGAGCGGACTAATTATGCGCACTCTCTCCATAAAATATACGTGAAAATATAAGTGAAATCTGAAAAACAGCTATATTATATCACAGATTTTTCTAAATTGCAACAGTTTTTTAAATTTTTTTAAATTTTTTTTAAAAACCACTTGCATTTCTCAGAAAATTATGATATAATACACGGGTATGCAAATTGAATGCGATGATGCGACAGGTTGCGTTTATATCGGTTCAACGGGTTTAAACGGTAGTTTTCGCGGAGTATGTCCGAAATATCGGGCGGCAGTTGTTGATTGTCTGCGTGTTTATATGTACGGGTAAATTGCGGTGTGCCTGTTTTTTATTCTATAAAAAAGAACCACACGGATAAGTTGTCAATCAAATGACCTGCTCTTTGCAAAAAAAAATAAAAAAAGCAGGAGGCAAAATTTAAAATGGCAAAAGAAAAAATCAGAATAAGACTGAAGTCTTACGATCACGCGTTAATTGACCAGGCGGCGGCCAAGATTGTAGAAATAGCCAAAATCCAGGGTTCTGAAGTGTCGGGACCGATTCCGCTCCCGACAGAAAAAGAAATAATTACCATTCTGCGCGCGCCGCACGTCGAGAAAGATGCGCGCGAAAAGTTTGAATACAGGACTCACAAGCGGCTGATCGACATACTTAAACCCACGCCTAAAACGGTTTCCGACCTTCAGGGGCTGGAACTTCCCGCAGGGGTGGATATCGAAGTTAAAATATAGTAATGGTAAAAAACATAATTCGGGAATTATGTAAGTTGTAAGGAGGAAAAAACAAATATGAGCAGATTGCCGGCAGAGAAGGGTATTATAGGCAAAAAACTGGGGATGACGCAGGTATTTCTTGAAAATGGAAATGTTATTCCGGTGACTGTCATAGAAGCGGGGCCATGTACGGTGATACAGAAGAAAACCCCCGGAAACGACGGATATTCATCCGTTCAGCTCGGATTTTCGGCGCTTGGTGAAAACAAAGAAAAAAAAGCAAAAAAACCGATCAAAGGTCATTTTAAAAAAGCGGGGACGCCGGTGTTCAGACACTTAAAAGAGTTCAAACTCAAGGATGCGGATTCGCTGAATGTGGGAGATGTTGTAAAAGCTGATATTTTTCAGCCGCTCCAAATCGAAAAGGATGCGAACGGCAAACAGACGGGGCTGAAAATTCTGGACAGGGTAGATGTGACCGGCACAACGAAAGGCCGCGGATTCACGGGCGTTATCAAACGCTGGGGTTTCAAAAAGAAAGTGGCTTCCCACGGTGTGGGCCCTGTTCACAGACATGCGGGCTCCCTCGGAGCCAACAGCGACCCGTCGAAAATCGTGAAAAACAAAAAGATGCCGGGTCATTACGGACACGAGAGAATGACGGCTTTAAACCTTGATGTGGTTAAAGTCGACGCGGAAAAAAATCTGCTCGCGGTTCACGGCGCGGTTCCGGGCCCCAAAGGTTCGTTCGTATACATCAGAAGCACAGTAAAGTAGGGGCGGATGTTATCCGCCCGCAGCAGTAGGGGCGGATGTTATCCGCCCGCAGCAGTAGGGGCGGATGTTATCCGCCCGCGGTACATTTATATTTTTAAAAAACAAGGAGAAGCAGTATGCCGAATATAAAAGTTTTGGATATGTCCGGCAATGATGCGGGTACAAAAGAGCTGTCAGCCGGTATATTTGACGTTGAGATCAATGCGGCTCTTTTGCACAGCATGGTCAGAGCATATCTTTCAAATCAAAGACTGGGCACCCATTCGACGCTCACGCGCGCCGAGGTGCGCGGGGGAGGACGCAAACCCTGGCGCCAGAAAGGCACGGGCAGAGCGAGGCAGGGTTCGACCAGAAGCCCTCAGTGGACAAAAGGCGGCGTCGCGCTCGGACCCAAACCGAGATGCTACAGAGCGGCCGTGAATAAAAAAGCGAGGAGGGCCGCTCTTAAAAGCGCGCTCACTTCCAAAGTGAAAAACGGCGAAATGATAGTTGTGAATGAAATCAATGTGAGTGAATATAAAACCAAAGTTATAATAAATATGCTTAAAGCTCTTGAAACCGGCAAAAAAGCCATGATAGTGGTTGAGGCGAGAGATGAAAAACTGATTAAAAGCGCTGCGAATATACCCGGGGTTAAAACGGCGGCGGCTGATAATTTGAGTGTTTACGATATACTGAACTGCGGCAGTTTTATTGTGTCGTCGGGGGCAGTGGATAAAATAGAGGAGGTTTACGCATAATATGAAAACCGCTTATGACGTGATAATAAGACCGGTTATTTCCGAGATGAGCATGGATATGATAAAAGACAGAAAATATGTGTTCAGAGTGATGAAAACCGCGTCGAAACCGGAAATTAAACAGGCAGTGGAAGAAGTGTTCAAAGGCGCAAAAGTAGCGGCGGTGAACACAATCAATGTAAAAGCGAAGAAAAAAAGGCTGGGTATGGGGCGTCCCGAGGGAACAAGACCGGCTTGGAAAAAAGCCATTGTCACACTGAAACCCGATTCTGAAACTATCGCGTTCTTCGATGGAATGTTCTAAAATTCATACAAAAAATCAAAATTCAGATATATTGGGAGAATAGGAGATAACTTAAAATGCCGAATATAAAATATAAACCCGTGACCGCCGGCAGACGCAATATGAGTGTTCCGACTTTTGAGGAAATAACGAAAAAAAAGCCGGAAAAGAGCCTGATCACCAAAATTAAAAAGACCGCAGGCAGAAATAACACGGGTAAAATCACAGTACGCCACAGAGGCGGAGGAAACAAGAAAAAATACAGAATTATAGATTTCAAACGCCAGGACACCGAACCGGCGAAAGTTTCGGCAGTGGAGTATGACCCGAACAGATCAGCCTATATCGCGCTGCTGGAAACCGATACGGGTAAAAAAAGCTATATAATCGCGCCTCAGGGGCTGAAAGTCGGCGACATCGTCGAAAACGGCGCAGGTGTGGATATCAAGCCCGGCAACTCGATGCCGCTGCAGAATATCCCGCTGGGAACATTTATAAACAACATAGAATTACACCCCGGCAAAGGCGCGCAGCTGGTGCGCTCAGCGGGCAGCTCGGCGCAGCTTATGGCTAAAGACAACGGCATGGCGCAGATAAGGCTGCCGTCGGGAGAGGTCAGAATAGTCAGGCTTGACTGCAGAGCGTCGATAGGTCAGGTGGGAAATATTGAGCATGAGAGCGTGAGAGTGGGCAAAGCGGGCAAAACAAGGCACAGGGGCAGACGCCCCACAGTACGCGGCTCGGCGATGAATCCTGTTGATCACCCGCACGGCGGCGGAGAGGGCAAGTCGCCTATCGGGCATCCGGGTCCGATGACTCCTTGGGGCAAACCCGCTCTGGGGCTTAAGACCAGAAGCAAAAAAGCCAGAACTGATAATTTGATAGTAAAACGCAGATATGATAAATAAAAATTAGGGGAGGGAGTAAAATCTGTGAGCAGAAGCGTAAAAAAAGGCCCGTTCGTCGAGGCTAAGCTGTTTAAAAGAGTCGAGGAGATGAACACCAAAAACGAAAAAAAGGTTTTGAGGACATGGTCGAGGGCTTCGACGATATTCCCGGAATTTGTCGGGCATACAATAGCGGTGTATGACGGCAGAAAACACGTGCCGGTATATGTCACCGAAGATATGGTGGGTCATAAACTCGGCGAATTTTCGCCTACGCGTATATTCAGGGGACATTCGGGGTCAAAAACCTCGAACACCGCAAAATAAAAAATAACAAGTCAGCAAAACTTAACAAACCATAACGATGCAGGAGGAAATAAATATGGCTGCGAGCAGCACTGCGGCGGCGCATCTCAAGTATTTGCGTATATCGCCGAGAAAAGTCAAAATTGTACTGGATTTGATACGGGGCAAAGATGTGGGGACAGCCGCGGGTATATTAAAATCAACGCCGAAAATCGCTTCGGAGAGTTTATATAAATTGCTTAAATCGGCTGTGGCGAACGCGGAAAACAATCACAGCATGGATGCGGGCAGACTGTATGTGAGCGAGTGTTTTGTTTGTCCGGGACCGATAATGAAGCGGGCGAGACCGAGGGCGCAGGGAAGAATGTTCAGGATAAATAAAAGAAGCTCCCATATAACGATAAGGGTAATGGAAAAAGAATAAAAATTAAAACAAATGAGCGAGGAGGAGATTATCTTAAAATGGGTCAAAAAGTGAATCCGCACGGGTTTCGTGTGGGGATAATAAAAGACTGGGATTCACGCTGGTTCGTGAAAGATTCGGAATTCGGCAAAACATTGTATTCGGACTATAATTTAAGAAAATTTTTAAAAAAGCAGCTGTTTGACGCGGGAGTGCCGAAAATAGAGATAGAGCGCAACAATCAGATCGCAAAAGTGATAATACACTGCGCAAGACCGGGTAAAGTGATCGGAAGAGCCGGCAGCGAGGTGGATAAAATCAAAGGGGATATAGCGAGGATATTGGGTAAACCTCTGGGTGAGGTTTCGGTCAGCGTGGCTGAGATCAGAACCCCGGATTTAAACGCGCAGCTGGTCGCTGAAAATATCGCAGCTCAGCTTGAGAACCGCGTATCTTTCAGAAGAGCGATGAAACAGGCGATTGCCCGGACCATGAAACTCGGCGCCAAAGGCATAAAAGTTGCGGTTTCCGGGCTGCTCGGAGGCACGGATATAGCGCGTACGGAACATTATCACGAGGGAACAATCCCCCTTCAGACGATCCGCGCCGACATAGATTACGGGCAGCACGCGGCTTTGACAAAAATGGGGCTTTTGGGCGTGAAGGTATGGATATATAAGGGCGAAGTTTTGACGGCGGTGAAAAGAGGCACGGAAATTTCCGAGGAAAGGAATAAAAGCGTGCGCGAGAATTTTAATCCGAGAAGACCCAGAGGCGACAGGAGCACCCGCGACAGCGGCGATGATAAACAGTTTACTCCGCAGAGCGACAGGCCGCCGCGCGAAGGCGGTTTCAGGGATAACAGAAAACAGGGCGAAGGCGGACAAAACAGAAGCGGCGGCGATAACAGAGGCGACAGAAGAGGCGGCAGAGGAGGCAGGGACCGCGCTCCGGCGGCTCCGCCCACGAACTACGGCAACAGAAAAACAGGAGCCCCCATTTCGCGTCCGCGCAGACCCGCGGAAGAACCCGCCGCAGAAGAGAATACGGCACCGAAGCAGGCGGCGGAACAAGCAGAAGGAGGTAACACTGATGTTAATGCCTAAAAGAGTAAAATACAGAAGAGTGCACAGGGGCAGAATGAAAGGCAAAGCCACAAGAGGCAATACGCTCTCCAACGGGGAATTCGGGCTTATGGCGATGGAACCCTGCTGGATAACGAGCAATCAGATAGAAGCGGCGCGTATTTCGATGACAAGATATATACGCAGGGGCGGAAACGTATATATAAAAATATTCCCGGACAAACCTGTCACGGAAAAACCCGCCGAAACCCGTATGGGTTCGGGCAAAGGTTCGCCCGAATACTGGGTAGCGGTGGTCAAACCCGGCAGAATTATGTTTGAAATGGACGGTATCGGCGAAGAGATGGCGCGTGAAGCTATGCGTCTTGCCACCCATAAACTGCCGATCAGGTGTAAATTCGTGACAAGGAAAAATCTTGAGGAAACGCAAAAAATAAAAAAAGGTTAGGTAAAGGAGATTAAAGTCATATGAAAGCTCACGAAATCAGAGACTTGAACAAGGACGAACTTGAGAAAAAAATAACGGAATTGAAAGAAGAATTGTTTAATCTCCGCTTCCAGCACGCTATAAACCAGCTCGACAATCCGATGAGATTAAAATCAGTTAAAAAAGATATTGCCAGAACGATGACGGTGTTAAGAGAGATAGAGCTTAAAGCTCATAAAATATAAGACAAAGGGAGGAGAAATAAATTGACAGAGGAAAGAAATATCAGAAAAGAACGCGTCGGCGTTGTTATAAGCGATAAAATGAATAAGACGATCGTCGTCAGAATTGAGGAGAGAGTCAGGCATCAAAAATACGGTAAAATTATGAGGCGTTCCGTGAAATTCAAAGCGCACGATGAAAATAACGAGTGCGGACTCGGCGATAAAGTGAAGATTATGGAAACGCGGCCGCTTTCAAAAGACAAAAGATGGCGGCTTGCGGAGATTATTGAAAAAGCGAAATAATGTTTTTAACGTGCGGGATATAAAGCTTGGGAGGAAAAACAAATGATACAGCAGCAGTCATACATGAAAGTCGCCGACAATACGGGCGCAAAAGAACTGATGTGCATACGGGTTCTCGGCGGAACGCGCCGCAGATATGCGAATGTCGGGGATATTGTCGTGTGTTCGGTGAAAAAAGTCACTCCGGGCGGAGTGGTAAAAAAAGGTGAGGTTGTATATGCGGTTATTGTACGCAGCGCCAGCGGAGTCAGGCGCGCTGACGGCTCGCATATAAAGTTCGGCGAAAACGCCGCGGTAATTGTGAGAAAAGAACAGAGCCCGACAGGTAAAGCCGGGGCGATGATTTATGAAAATCCGCGCGGAACGCGCATTTTCGGTCCGGTGGCAAGAGAACTCAGAGAAACAAATCATCTGAAGATATTATCACTTGCGCCGGAAGTGCTGTGATGCAAAGAGGGAGGTTGAGGTTTGAATATGGCGGCAAATAAAAATGCGGAATATATCGGAGTTTCACACATAAGGAGAGATGATGACGTGATTGTCGCGTCGGGGGACAATAAAGGCTCAAGAGGCAAGGTTTTGGCGGTTTCACCCAAAGAGGGCAAAGTGATTGTCGAGGGTGTGAATATCGTTTCAAAACACGTTAAACCGAGGCGCAGAGGCGAGCCGGGCGGTATAATTCCGGCGCCGGGAGCGATGTATGCCTGTAAAGTTCAATTGTACTGTTCAAAATGCGAACAGGGCGTTCGTATAAAACATAAAAAGATCGACAGTCAAAAAATCAGGATATGCGCCAAGTGCGGCGAAGAATTATAAAAAATATTATAATCCAAAACAAAACAGAAAGGGGAGTGGCAGCAATTATGGGTGCCAGACTGAAAGAATATTACAAAACGGCGGCAGCTCCGGAACTTATGAAAAAATTCAATTATAAATCCGTGATGCAGATACCTAAGCTGGAAAAAATAATTGTCAACGTGGGATGCGGGGAAGCCAAAGATAACCCGAAAATTATAGATGCCGTAATAGACGATTTGGGCGTGATTACGGGACAGAGAGCCGTCGCAACCACGGCGGTGAGGTCTGTGGCGAATTTTAAGCTGCGCGCCGGCTCAAAGGTTGGGGCGAAGGTTACGCTCAGAGGGGATCGGATGTATGAATTTGCCGACAGATTATTCAATATAGCGCTGCCGAGGGTCCGCGACTTCAGAGGGATCAGCGCGGACGCGTTCGACGGGCGCGGCAACTATGCTATGGGTATAAAAGAACAGCTTATATTTCCCGAAATTGAATATGATAAAATAGACAAAATCCGGGGGATGGACATAGTGATTGTGACGACATCGAAAACAGACGAAGAAGCGCGCGAGCTTCTCACGCTTATGGGCGCGCCGTTCGGAAGCAGCAATTAATCAAATAAAAAAAATAACAGATGGGGTAGGAGGAATTAAGTTGGCAAAAAAATCGATGATTTTAAAACAGCAGCGGCCGCAGAAGTTCTCTACGCGTGAATACAACAGGTGCAATATCTGCGGAAGACCTCACGCCTATATGAGAAAATACGGCGTTTGCCGGATTTGTTTCAGAGAGCTTGCCTATAAAGGACAGATTCCGGGAGTAAAAAAGGCGAGCTGGTGATGTTTGCGGAGCACCGCTGAACAATATGTATAAACATGGGGAGGAAAATTTTAATGCAGGTAACGGACGCAATCGCGGATATGCTGACGCGGATAAGAAATGCGAACACAGCGAAACATGAAACCGTTGATATACCCGCCTCCAAGATAAAAAAGGCGATAGCCGATATATTGGTTGACGAAGGGTATGTCAGAAATTATCAGATAATTGAAGACGGCAGACAGGGTATTATAAAAATATCACTGAAATACGGTCAGGGTAAAACCAGAACCATACAGGGGATACGCAGAGTGTCAAAACCCGGTCTGCGCAAGTATTCTACTTGTGAAGATATGCCTTCGGTGCTGCGCGGGCTCGGCATTGCGATAGTATCTACGTCAAAAGGCATAATGACGGGCAAGAAAGCGAAAAAAGAAAACATAGGCGGTGAAATTCTCGCTTTTGTTTGGTAAACAAATTAAATTATAAACGTGGAGGAAAACAGAATGTCGAGAATTGGAAAGCAGCCGATCGCGGTGCCCGGCGGGGTGACGGTGAACATAGACGGCAGCAGCGGCATAGTTGAAATCAAGGGTCCGAAAGGCACGCTGTCTCAGGCTATACATCCGAATATGACGGTGATCAGCGAAAACGGAAACATTATAGTCCCCCGCCCCGACGACGCGAAACAAAACAGGTCGCTTCACGGGCTGACGCGTTCTTTGCTGAGCAACATGGTGATCGGAGTGACAGAGGGTTTCAAAAAGGAGCTCGATATATCCGGCGTCGGTTATACGGCGCAGAAACAGGGGAAGACTCTGGTATTGAAAATCGGGTTTTCGCATTTGGTGAACATCGAGGAAGAAGCGGGGATAACATTCGAAATACCCGCCATAAATACTCCTAACAGAGCAAAATTGATAGTGAGCGGATCGGACAAACAGCGGGTCGGGCAGGTTGCGGCGGAAATCCGCAAGCTGAGACCTCTGGCTAAAGATCCTTATCCCGCGGGCAGCGGTATCACATATGCGGGAGAAAAAATCAGACGTAAAGCCGGAAAAGCCGGCAAGAAATAATGAAAGCCGAAAGGAAACAAAATTATGATAAAAAAAATATCTTCGAACGAAGCGCGGCTTAAACGTCATGCGAGAATCAGAAAAAAAATATCGGGAACAGCCGGAGTGCCGCGGCTGTCTGCATTCCGTTCGAATACAAATATATACGCGCAGATAATAGACGACAGCAGCGGCAGAACGCTCGCCGCAGCTTCGTCGCTCGACAAGGATTTTACGGGCGGCGGAACAAAAAAAGAACAGGCAAAAAAAGTCGGGCTTTCGCTGGCGGGTAAAGCGGCGGCTGCCGGAATCAAACAGGTGGTTTTTGACAGGGGCGGTTATCAGTATCACGGAAGGGTCAAAGAGCTGGCGGAAGGCGCGCGCGAAGGCGGTCTTGAATTTTAGGATTTTGATTGATTGATAAAAAATATGTCGGAAAGGAAAAATAACCATGGCGGAGAAAATTGATGTTAGCACACTCGATTTAAAGGATCATGTGGTGATGTGGAAACCGGTATCCAAGACCGTTAAAGGCGGACGGATAAGAAGATTCACCGCGCTTGTCGTTGTCGGGGATACAAACGGGCACGTGGGTTACGGACTGGGTAAATCGGCGGAAGTGCCGGATGCGATAAGGAAAGCTATAGACGACGCGAAAAAAAATATGATAACTGTCTCGCTTAAAGGAACAACGATACCGCACGAAGTTCTCGGGGTATCCGGGGCGGGAACGGTGCTGCTCAAACCGGCGGCTGAAGGAACCGGAGTGATTGCGGGAGGCGCCGTGCGCGCGGTTCTCGATATGGCGGGGGTAAAAGACATCAGGACAAAATGTCTGAGATCCAACAATCCGACAAATGTGGTCAAAGCCACGTTTGAAGGGCTCAAATCCCTCAGGACGGTTGAAGATGTTGCGAGAATGCGCGGCAAAGCCGTTGCGGATATATAAAGATAGGAGATATGAATATGGCTAAAGTTAAAATTACGCTGAAAAAAAGTCTTATCGGCAGAAGCGATAAACAGATAAAAACGGCAAATTCGCTTAGACTCAGAAAAATCGGCGATGTTTTCGAGCATGAAGAGGGCGCGGTTCTGGACGGTAAAATTAAAATTATTTCGCATTTTGTAGAAGTGCAGAAAATATAGGGAAAACTATACGGATAGGAGGATGAAAACATAATGAAACTCCATGAGTTGTCGCCCGCCGAAGGGTCTGTGCGCGAAAGATACAGAAAAGGCAGAGGTCCGGGGTCGGGCAACGGAAAAACGGCCGGCAAAGGTCATAAAGGGCAGAACTCAAGAGCGGGCGGAGGAGTCAGACCGGGTTTTGAAGGGGGACAGACTCCGCTGCACAGGCGTATACCTAAACGCGGGTTTAAAAATGCGCGTTTTAAAAAAGAATACGCGATAATAAACCTCGGCACACTCGATAAAAGATTTGCCGACGGCGACGAAGTGACGCTTGAAGTGCTTTCGGCGGCGAAAGTGATAAAAAAAGAATACTGCGGGCTTAAAGTTTTGGCTAAAGGTGAGCTGACCAAGAAACTCACGGTCAAGGCCAGGGTATTTTCCGAGTCCGCGAAGAATAAAATCGAATCGCTCGGCGGAAAAGCAGAGGTGGTTGTATGACGAATATTATAGAAACCTTCAGAAACGCCTTGAAAATCCCGGAACTCCGGGGGAAGCTGATATTCACCATGATAATTCTGCTGCTGTACAGGCTCGGAGCGTCTATCCCCGTGCCGTTCATCGACCCCGAAGGACTGAGAGAATTATTTTCAGGGGTGGGGGACACGATTTTCGGGATGATAAATATTCTTTCCGGTTCGGCATTTTCACAGGCGACGCTGTTCGCGCTGGGAATCAGCCCGTACATCACGGCCTCAATCGTTATGCAGCTGTTGAGCATAGCCGTTCCGGCGCTTGAAAAACTGCAGAAGAGCGGCGAAGACGGCAGAAAAAAAATCACGCAGATCACAAGATATCTGACCGTCGCGCTGGGGCTTGTCACGGGATTCGGTTATTATATGACGCTGCGTTCCCAAAATATCGTGCTTGACCAAAACAGGGTGCTTTTTGTGGGTATCGTGATAGTCGCGTGCTATACGGCGGGCTCAAGCCTTATTATGTGGCTGGGCGAACGCATAAATGAAAACGGCATAGGCAACGGTATAAGCATGATACTGTTTGCAAACATAATCTCAACCCTGCCCAGCTGGATCACAAATATGATATATAATATTCATCAGACGATAGTGCTTGAATCGTATGGAGCGGCGGATGTCATTGGGGAAATCGTCAAAGCGCTGGTGTTTATTGCGGCGGCCATCGCGACCCTCGCGTTTGTAGTGTTCTTCTCGAATGCGGAGCGCAGACTGCCCGTACAGTATTCAAAACGCATGGTAGGGCGCAAGATGTACGGCGGGCAGAGCACATATCTGCCGATGAAAGTCAATATGTCGGGGGTTATGCCGATAATTTTTGCTTCGAGCATGGTTTCGGTGCCCGCGACGATAATAGGATTTATCAATCCGAATCCGAGTGTTGACCTCAACCCGGTTTTATACCATATATCAAATCTGTTCGGCACGAGGAGTCCGCTGTATATGATATTGAACTTCGCGCTGATCATCGCGTTTTCGTATTTTTATATCGCGATCTCATTCAACCCTGTCGAGGTTTCAAACAATTTAAAGAAAAACGGCGGTTTTATTCCCGGGATAAGGCCCGGCAAGCCGACCACCGACTATATAACCAGAATACTCAATAAAATAGTGCTTATAGGCGGGCTTTTTCTCGGAGTTGTGGCGGTGTTCCCGCTTGCGGCGAATTCGATTATCTCGCTGATAAACCAGAGCTGGAGCATGGGTATGATAGCTTTTGCCGGTTCGTCGCTGCTTATTGTGGTGGGGGTCGCTCTTGAGACCACAAGAGAGATCGAAGCCCAGATGACGATGCGGCATTACAAAGGGTTTTTAGAATAAACACGGAAGAAAGGTGTAGAGGACCGATTATGAATATTATTTTTCTCGGAGGGCCGGGAGCCGGAAAAGGCACTCAGGCGGAGAACGCGAGCGAAAAGCTCAAAATACCGGCGATAAGCACAGGGGTTATACTGCGCGAGGAAGCCGCCTCGGGGAGCGAGCGGGGCATCAAAGCAAAAAGCTATATGGACAGCGGCGCTCTTGTGCCGGATGAGATTATTATTGACATAATAAAACAGCGCGTGGCAAAACCCGACTGCGCCGGCGGTTTTATCCTTGACGGGTTCCCCAGAACGGTGCCTCAGGCGGAGTATCTTGAAGCGGCGGGAATAAATATTGATTTGGTTATAGATATCGATGTTTCCGACGAAAGGATAATCGCGAGAATGGGAGGCAGACGCTCATGCCCGAACTGCGGCGCTTCATATCATGTCGATTACAAACCCAGCCGCGACAAAAAAAGCTGCGACGTCTGCTCAACCGAATTGATAACAAGAGACGACGACAGACCGGAAGTGGTGCTCAAAAGGCTTAAGACCTATCATGAACAGACCGCTCCGCTCAAACAGTTTTACGTTTCAAAAGGCAAATTAAAGACGGTTATAGGCCAGGAAGAAGTGGCTGACACCACAAGGCTGACATTTGAGGTGATAAATAATTTTAAACAGAGCGGAAATTGAGCAAAAATGATAAAGATAAGATCAGCGCGTGAAATAGAGATTATGCGCAGAGCCGGAAAAATCGCGGCGGGTGCGCTGAAAACCGCCGGGGAGATGATTGTTCCGGGGATCAGCACAAAAAAACTCGACACGCATATCAGAAAATATATAGAGAGCAGAGGAGCCTCGCCGTCGTTTTACGGCTACAGGGGATTCCCCGCAAACTCGTGTATAAGCGTAAACAGCGAGGTGATACACGGGGTGCCCAGCGAGAGTAAAATCTTAAAAGACGGGGATATAGTCAAAATAGACGTCGGGGCTTTTTTTAACGGGTATCACGGCGACTGCGCGAATACGTTTTACTGCGGGAACAGAGCGGGTATCAGCCCTGAGATCAAAAAACTGATCGAAGCGGCGGAGGGTTGTTTTAAAGCAGGGGTAGAATATGCGCAGGCGGGAAACAGAGTCGGGGATATAGGCATAGCTGTGCAGAAATATATCGAAGGAACAGGGTTTTCGGTGGTGCGCGAATATGTGGGGCACTGTATAGGCAGGGAACTCCATGAGAATCCGGAGATTCCGAACTTTTTCAGCCCGGAGGACGGCAAAGGACAGAGGCTGATCGCCGGAATGGTGATTGCGGTTGAGCCTATGGTGAATGCGGGAGGATATGAAGTGAAAGTCGGGGAAGACGAAAAAACCGTTATAACCGCCGACGGGAGCCTTTCGGCGCATTATGAGCATACTGTTTTAATATTAAAAAACGGGTATGAGCTGCTCACGCTCGCATGATAATGAAAAATGAGGTTTTTTGGTATGTCTGAAAGTTGTAATTTTAAAACCGGAGATATCGCGCTGGCTTTGGCCGGCCGCGATAAAGGGCGTGTGTTTGCGGTTATAGGGCTTGATGCCGAAGATGAAAATTATGTGTTTATAGCAAACGGAAAATCGCGCAGAGCCGATAAACCCAAACGAAAAAAGATCAAACACTTAAAACTGTTCAGGGAAGCGGCGTTCGAGCTTGGAGAAGGGGATAAACTGACAAATGCCGTTTTAAGAAAAAATATAGAAAACGCGATGGGAAATCCGGGTGAAAATTTACAATAAAAAGAACAAAAATTAACATTATTATAGTATAATAAATATTTTAAGAATAAAAATAAAGGGGGGTTTGTTCTGCCTAAAGAGGATGTTATGAAATTTGAAGGCGTTGTCACAGAGGCTCTGCCCAATGCTGTTTTTAAAGTCAAACTGCCGAACGAGCATATTGTCACAGCGCATATTTCAGGCAAGCTCAGAATGAATTATATAAAAATTCTGCCCGGCGACAAGGTTACGGTCGAGGTTTCGATGTATGATTTGGACAAAGGCAGAATAACGTGGCGTGCTAAATGAAAAAAAACGAAACGATGCGAAATTTTTAAGAGGAGTGAAATATTAAGATATGAAAGTGAGACCGTCGGTTAAACCGATATGCGAAAAATGCAAAGTCATAAAAAGACACAGCAGGGTTATGGTGATCTGCAGCAATCCCAAGCATAAACAGAGACAGGGCTCAAGGGGCGGAAGCAGTCAGAAATAACCGTTAATAAAAACAAAGAAGATAACAAGGAGGAATATATGGCTACAAAAACAAAAAGAGGCAACGCGATAAAATCCACTCCGGGCTGGAGAGGCACGTGTCCGTCATGCAAACGGACAGGCGTTAAACTCATGTGGACGAAAGTCGAAGGGGAAGAAACCGTAAAAGTCTGCAAACACTGCGGCAAATAACGGTGATTTAAATAATTTTTAAAGAGGAGGAAAAACGGTATGGCTCGTATTGCGGGTGTGGATATTCCGAACGAAAAAAGAATCGAGATCGGGCTCACTTATATTTACGGTATCGGGCGCACGAGTTCGAATAAAATATTGAGTGCAACAGGGGTAGACCCGGACATAAGGTCTAAAGACCTGACGGAAGATCAGGTTTCGAGAATAAGGGAGATTATAGACAACGAATATTCGGTTGAGGGCGATCTGCGGAGGACCGTCGCCATGGATATAAAAAGACTGGTGGAGATCGGCTGTTACAGGGGTGTGCGTCACAGAAAAGGTTTGCCGGTCAGGGGCCAGCGCACGCAGACAAACGCGAGAACACGCAAAGGTCCGGCCAAAACCATTGCCAACAAGAAAAAATAAATTGATATAAGAGGTGAAAAAATGCCGAAAAGCACGGTAAAAAGAGCGGCGATAAGAAGACGCCGCGAACGTAAGAACATAGAAAAAGGCGAAGTGCATATCAGGTCAACCTTCAACAACACCATAGTCACCGTCAGCGACGCTTCGGGAAATGTGATTTCGTGGGCCTCGGGCGGCGGTATGGGCTTTAAGGGTTCGCGCAAATCCACGCCGTTCGCGGCGCAGCAAGCGGCTGAAAAAGCGGCTAAGGCCGCCATGGAGCACGGGCTTAAAACGGTTGAGGTTTATATAAAAGGACCGGGGCAGGGCAGAGAATCGGCGATAAGGTCGCTTCATTCGGCGGGTCTTGAAGTGGTTATGATAAAAGACGTTACACCGATCCCGCATAACGGATGCAGACCGCCCAAACGCAGACGGGTATAAATAATGATTAAATTTAATTTTTAGGAGGCGCGATTAGTAAAATGTCGAGATATACAGGACCGGTGTGCAGATTATGCCGCAGAGAAGGCGAAAAACTCTTTTTAAAGGGCGAGCGCTGCTATACGGATAAATGCGCGGTGATAAGAAGGTCAAGATCCATGATCCCGGGTCAGCACGGCGCGAGTATGAGCAAACTGAAAGAATACGGCACACAGCTGAGGGAAAAACAGAAAGCCAAGCGTATATACGGACTACATGAAACCCAGTTTAAAAATACTTTCAAAAAAGCCGCAAAACTCGAAGGGATGTCCGGCGTCAATCTGCTCGTTCTGCTCGAGCGCAGGTTTGACAATGTGATTTATAAGATGGGTATGGCAGAAAGCAGAAAAGAAGCGAGACAGCTCGTGACCCACGGGCATTTTAAAGTGAACGGCAAGAAAGCCGATATTCCCTCAATGACGCTTAAACAGGGAGATGTGGTGAGCTTGAATGAAACAAGCCGCCGGCTTGAAAAAATAAAATTTTTAATAGATAACCTTGATAACAGGCAGACGGTCAGATGGCTTGAGATGGACAGAACCAATATAAGCGCGCGTATCACGGCGATCCCGACGCGGGAAGATATAGATTTCCCATTTAAAGAGAGTCTTATCGTTGAGCTGTACTCTAAATAATAATATGGATAGTTATTGATTAATTTGACAGGAGGATTTGTTGCAAATATGATAGAAAAACCTGTTATCACCTCGTCTTTTTTGGATGAAGAAGGCTGGCATGCGGTATTTACCGTAAAACCTTTGGAAAGAGGTTACGGAATGACTTTGGGCAATTCGCTGCGGCGTATACTGCTTTCATCTCTTCCGGGCGTCGCTGTGACATCGATTAAAATCGACGGGATTTTACATGAAATATCGACTATTCCGAATATAAAAGAAGATGTAACTGAAATTGTGCTCAATATCAAAGGTATAGTTGCAAAACTGCACGGCGAAGGTCCTAAAACCGTTCTGATAGATGCGCAGGGCGAAGGTATTGTGACGGCGGGAATGATAAAAACCGACGCGGAACTTGAGATATTGAACCCCGAACATCATATAGCTGCTTTGGGTAACAGAGCGAGGCTGTATATGGAGCTCACATTCGACCACGGCAGGGGTTATGTGTCCGCGGAAAAAAACAAATCGGACATCCAAAACCCGATCATCGGGGTTATATATGTGGATTCTATATTTACGCCTGTATTGAAAATGAATTATACGGTAGGGCACACCAGGGTGGGCAATATAACCGATTATGATGAATTGGTTATGGAAATCAGGACTAACGGGATAGTATCGGCTAAAGAAGCCGTTTCTATCGCGGGTAAAATATTAAACGAACACCTCAATTTGTTTGTTGACCTTTCCGACGAAGGCAAAAAAGCGGAGATAATGGTTGAACGCGAGGAGAGTACAAAAGAAAAAGCCCTTGAGATGACTATTGAAGAACTCGATATGTCGGTGCGTTCGTTTAACTGTCTGAAAAGAGCAAGCATAGACACAGTGGAGGATTTGACCAACCGGACTGAAGAGGAAATGATGAAAGTACGTAATTTAGGGAAAAAATCTCTCGAGGAAATCCAGCATAAACTTATGTCGCTGGGTCTTGCGTTTAAGAGAGAAGATGAATAAATATTAAAAAATAAAAAGGAGGGAGCTTTTATGCCTTCGGTAAGAAAACTGGGCAGAAAGACCGACCACAGAAGAGCGATGCTGCGCGGAATGGTCACGCTGCTTCTCGATAAAGGCAGGATCGAAACGACGCTTCACAGGGCAAAAGAACTCAAAAGGGTGACCGACAGAATGATAACCATCGGGAAGAAAAATACGCACGCCGCAAGAAGCGCGGCAGCGGGTTATATAACAAAAGAAGAAGTGGTAAAAAAGCTGTTTGACATAATCGCGCCGTCATTTGAGGACAGACAGGGAGGATACACGCGGGTCTTAAAACTCGGTCCGCGCAGGGGAGACGGCGCGGAGATGGCGATAATAGAGCTTGTGAATTATGAACTCCCGAAACAAAAATCCGAGCCGGAGAAGCAAAAACCGGTAAAAGGACGCAAAAATGTACGAAGAATAAAAAGACTTATAGTAAAACAGACAAAGCGCAGACAGAGAGCGCATAAATAAGTCAATAATGCGGGCAATACGCAGAAATGTATGCCCGCATTTGTTTTTTTTCAGTTGTATTTATTTTGTATTTTATCGATCGGTTCCCCGCAAAGAAACATATCCACACACTCATAAACATCTCCGAGCGTTTCAAAGATTATTTTTTTTTCTGTTTTGGTAAACTTTGACAGCACCCAGCGCGACAGCTCCATATCCGGATGAGGTTTTTCCCCTATACCTATTTTAATTCTGGGAAAATCCTCTGTTCCCAGCATTTCGATTATACTTCTCAGACCTTTCTGACCTCCGTCGCTTCCTTTGGCGCGTATCCTTATTTTGCCCGCGGGCAGTGAGGTATCGTCGGATATTACCATTATATTCTCCGGCGGTACATTAAAAGAATTTGCCGCCTGAATCACAGCTTTGCCCGAATCGTTCATATATGTCTGCGGTTTCATGAATAAAACGCCGAACCGGTCTCCGCCGTTTTTAAAAATATAATGTCCGCAGTATGCCCTGAATTTTAAATTATTGATTTTAAAATCATATTTCTGCGAGATATAATCGAGCGCGAGAAATCCCGCGTTATGGCGCGTATATACGTATTTTAAACCGGGGTTCCCCAGTCCCGCGACTATATATTTTATTTTATTCTCCGCCATTTTTTTCTTCCTTTTTTTCACTTTCGGTTTTTTCACCTTCACCGGTTTTTTTGCGTTCCGCCCAATTTTCAACAATTTTCTGCTCGCGCAAACGGGATATGGCGAGCGCACCGTCCGGCACATCCCGCGTCAGCGTTGAACCCGCAGCGGTATATGCTCTCTCCCCGATTGTCACGGGTGCGATAAGGTTCACATTTGAGCCGATAAACGCGCCGTCTTTTATATTGCAGCGGTATTTTTTTTTGCCGTCATAATTAACCGTGATGCTGCCGCAGCCGAAATTTACATTTTTTCCGACGTCCGAGTCGCCGATATATGTCAGGTGCCCCGCTTTTGTGTCTTCACCGATAACCGAGTTTTTGACCTCGACGAAATTGCCGATTTTAACGCCGCTTTTGATCACGCAGTTCGGGCGGATATGGGCGAAAGGTCCGGTGGCCACGTTGTTTTCCAGTATTGACGAGTATATCTGCGTCGAGTTTATCACGCAGCCTTCGCCGATCTGCGAGTCGCTGATTATGCTGTTTGGTCCGAGGGTGCAGTTTGCGCCGATTGTTGATTTGCCCGAAACTATCGTGCCGGGGTAAATCGTCACCCCGGGCATAAGTTTTGCGTCGGGTGAGATTACAACGCCGTCCCGGGAAACGAAAATCACCCCGGAAGCCTCAAGCCGGTCGAGCCGCTCCGCTTGTTCTTTTGTTTTGTTTTTCATATGTTACCTCCGAGTTTTATTTTATTATCTTACAATATTCTACACTTAAAATAAAAATAATGCAATTATATTTTTATTTATTAACATAAATTCTACAAATTTATTATATAATTATCATATGGCAATAATTTCAACATTAAAATTTAATTTCAAGAGAGGAACGTGGATAGTTATGAAAAAATGCGCGGTATTTATTCTTCTGTGCGTTATATGCGGCATTTTTTTTGATGTATTTGATATATTGAGCATAAAAATTTCAGCGGAAGAAGAAAACACGGAAGCGGCAATAACGGGGGATATCACGCAGATAAAATCAATTATACCGTTTATCGAGCGCACCGACAATGAAATTGTGCAGAATGTCCCCATAGAATCGCAGGACGATATCTGGTCGTCTCCCGGAACCGCTTCGCTAAGACTTCAGGTTTACATCAACGGAAGCGACGCTCAGAAGTACAGCGGCGAACATTTATATATCTGTAAACTCAAAACATATGAAGACACAGCGAGGGTAAACTCCGAAAACATAGCGGTGAGCTTCGAAGTGCGCAGCGACGAGAGCTTCACCTATATTTTATCTGTTCTCACGGATCTGTCAAATTTCAACAATGGCGAGATCTATAACAAATTTGTGATTGCGGCGAGAATCGGAGACAGCCTTACGCCGATCTCAGATGCGAAGTATATCGGCAATATAAACCATCTTTCGGATATGCGCGATACTCCGCCCGATTCTTTCAGCAAAAAAGGGCTTGCAGCCGTTCAAATGCCCGGTGAGGCGCGGCTGCTCGGCGTCCGCCACACAACGGTTAAAATAGTTCTGAACGATTTTATATCAGCCGAACCCTCCTCTGTAAACTATATGTTCGGGGGCGAAGAGTTTTATTTTAATATGGATGCGATAGCGGAATATGACCGAAGGATAAAATATCTGACAAATGAGGGAATAAATGTCACGGCGGCACTCGTTATATCGGCAAATGATTATAACCGTCCGCAGCTGCACCACGGAGATGAGGAGGGCGGCGGTGAAGGCGGTGAAAACGATGAAAACGCTGAAAATGAAGAAAATGAAGCGGTTGAACCCGAAACTATGCTGCGTCCGATCGATCATTTAATACATGGCGCCGCGCGGGAAAATGCGGCTGTGCGTCCCTTTTATTTCGGTATAAACACCGCGGATGAGTTCGGGTTTAAATATTTTGCGGCGCTTATGTCTTTTATTGCCGACAGATATGTGCGCGAAGATATGGGCAGCGGCAGAATCTATAACTTGATACTTGGGAGCGAGATCGGCAATATCAGCATGAATTACTGCGGACAGATCGAAGCGGAACAGTATGCAAAGGATTATATGCGCGCGCTGAGAATCGCCGATACCGCAGCGCGTTCACGGTTCGGCGGCGCCAGGGTATATGTGCCGCTCGACAACAGTTTCGCACATTCGCCGGACAACGGTTACGTAAACCGGCAGCTTATCGATTTGTTGTGCGAATATTCGGAGACCGAAGGTAATTTTATCTGGAATGTGGCGGTTCACGCATATAACGCCGACAGGTACAGCCTTGAAACATGGCGTGAGAGTTCACCCGTCGACAGCTATGAAACGCCGTATATCACCATGAAAAATATAAATGTGCTCGCGGATTATATAAATATCGAAAAACAGGCGTATCTGCCCGACGGCGAAACCCGTAAGCTCATGCTCGCAGGACAGGGGTTCACCTCCGGCGGCATTTCAACGGAGGGCATGGAGCTTCAAGCCGCCTCTTTTATATATGCGTACCTTAAAGCGAAATATACCCCGGAAATCACCGCTTTCATATATCACGGGCAAATGGATAACCCCAGCGAGGAGATCGGGTATTTCGGGCTTTGGACCGAGCAGGGTGAAAAAAAATTGATCCACGATGTTTTTAAATATATGGATACCGACAAAGAAGCCGGATACACGGGATTTGCCAAACCGCTTTTAAACATAGACAAATTTGAAGAGCTCATCCCCTTTTATCCCGAAGAAGCCGAGCCTGCGGTTATATTGACCGAAACCACCGGGAAACCGAACAGATCGAGGATGAATTTTGCCGTTGGGATAGGCAGATTCGGAACAGGAGCGGTGCTCGACGGATTTATCGGAAGCGCCAACATGAGCGAGTTGTCCGTTGAAGAATACGAGGGTGAACATTCCGGCTTAAACAGGGTGCTTTTCGCGGGTTTCACCGAACCTTTGAGGGGGGACTTCGGCAGTATTTTTAAAATCTATGACCGGGATAACGCGCTGGATTTATCGGGCTGCAGATTTGTGGAGCTGAATATGCGGATAGATTCCGATTTGGAGCTCGATGCAAAACGAACCACTCAGGTTATACTGACACTCGAAGCCGAGACCCCCGAGGCGCTGTATATGTATGAAGGGATGGCCAATATAAGACTGAATGAGGATACAGCCGTATATTTTGATATAAGCGAATGGGAAGGCAGAAGCGGGATACACCGCGTCGCCGTTGCGGCGAATCCGTACAGCGAGGCATACGGCGGCTCCGGCGGCGGATATGATTTTAAAATGTATATTCAGTCGGTGACAGCGGTGAATGTTTCGAGGATCAATTTTATACGCAGCTTTATAATTGCGGTTATAATTATAGTTTTGCTGCTCGCAGCCGCCTGGACGGCGCTGTTTATCAGAGCGAGAATCATAAGGGAGCGCCGCCGGCGTCTCAGGGAACTGCGCAGAAAACGCCGGGCAGCCGCGAACAGAAAAAATACCTGAGCAAAAAAAAATTAAGAAAAAATTAAAAAAAAATCAAAAAAACACTTTACAAATCGGATTTTTTGGTGTATAATATATATAAGGACGAACAAAGAACTAATAAAGGACGAACAAATCTGCCGATAAAAAGGAGGTAAAAATATGCGTATAAAAATATCAATTGTTTTGCTGCTTATTGCACTTATGTTTCCCTGTATAAATTTAAACGCGGCTGCCGCTCCCGGTTATGCGGAGCTTCAAATAGAAATAGACTATATAAACGAAACGATTAAACTGAGCGGTAAAAGCGGCAGCAGCGCGGTAAAGTATATGTATTCGCCGCTCGTGTCCGCCGCGGCGGAGGGCGCGCCGAAAAAACAGGCGCTGGAAAAATGGTATCCGGTCTACGGCGATGAAATAAATATTTCTAAATTTATCCCGAAAAACGATAAAAACAACGGTTTTGTTTTCGCGTTCAGAGACGCGGACGAGATCGCCGGTTCTGACGGATTGTTCAAATCGCGCAAAACAACCACTATAATCAGAGGCAGACCCAATGTAAGCTCGGCGGATTTTAAAAATGCAATTGCATATAATCCTAAAACCGAGCGCATAGAAATCAAAGAATCTTTCGGAGCGTATGATTACCAGGTTGGGCTCGGCAGCTGGATTATAAACAATACTTCCGGCTTTATCCCCGCCGCTTCAAGATATAATCCTCTGGGAGAGGTGTTTGTGTTAAGAGCGAGCGCGGTTCCCGGAAGCAGCTTCGCCTCAAATGAATTCAGGCTTAAAATCCCGAGAGCGCCGGCGGCTCCTAAAATCAGACTGAACGAAAAAACAGGCAGACTCGCCGGAGTACAGACCAATATTCAATGGTCACCGTCCCCGAACGGTCAGTTTGTGAATTTTAAAGACAAGACGGGCAGCTTAAGCGTCTTTAAAGACAATATAAACGCATTCGCAACCGAAAAGGACGCCGCGGGAAACGACTGTATAGCGGTTTACATCAGGGTGGCCGCAACCGACAGACTGCCCACATCCCCGCTTCAAAAATTATTGATAAGAAAATCCCTCATTTGATAACGCTTACCGTATCCTGAAGATTCTTTATAATTTCACATATTTCCGCATCGATCAATTCCCCCGGCAGAACAACCGGAATTCCCGGCGGATAAGCGAACACGGGTTCAGCGCATATTCTGCCCGGAGCCGCGCTTGTTTTTACGGTTTCGCGCGGCTTTGATGCCGCGGAGCTGAGCGTCAGGATACATTCCGGTGTTCTTGAAATGTTAAATTCTTCTGTTTGAATTGGCGGGCGGATTATTTTATTGCTTAGGGCAAAAGTCCGCAGAGCGGAAGCGAGCAGTTTAAAATCCTTTGATTTATTAAAAACACTCGGTATAATGACGACTCTGTCCCTCTCGTAAAACTCACAGGTTATATTTTGCTCAAATAAAAAATAATACAGTTTTTCACCAAGCCCTTTACAGTTTAAAACAATCCTGTACGGGTCGGTTAAATTATGGTTCTCCGGAAAATATTCCTGTGCGTTTTTTTTAAGCGCGTTAATATCATAAAGCAGCCGCGCGTGTTCGGCGCGCCCGCGCAGTTCAAGGAAACCGAGCATTTTTTCTATACTCGACAAAATCAAAAAAGACGGGCTGGTTGAGCCGAATACCCGCATCGCGCTGCGCATGTCATAGTTTTTGGCTGAATGGATAAGGGCGGCGCCGGTCAGGGCGGGGAGCGTTTTGTGGACTGAATCGATCGAAATATCGGCGCCGCGGTTCATCGGATGCAGGTCATTATAAAACGCTAAATGCGAGCCGTGCGAATTATCGGTTATAAGCGGCGTTTTATGTTCCTTGCAGATTTTGGAAATTTCGCGTATATCGCGCATATTCCCGTAATAATCGGGTGAAGTTACGAATACCGCGATTATATTTTTATCTTCGGCACAAGCGAATACTCCGGCGATGTTTTCGCTGCCGTTAACCCAGATCGGCTCGATATCCAGCAGAGCCGCGGCATTTATAAACGAGACATGACAGCCGCCGCGCTCGCATATGATGTAACGTTTTTTATCCGCATCGCCGCTCCCGCGCACAAGCGCGAGCAGCGCGGTCTGTACACAAAGTGTGGCTCCGCCGCACGAAACGGTTGTTTTAATATCGTTCCGGCAAAAAAAGACCCGCGAAGCGTATTCCTCTAAACGTGAGATCAACCGCAGTCTTTTATCCGGCATATACAGGCTGTCGGTAAAAAAAAGCTCTGTTACGTCGAGTTTGCTTAATATTCCTTTGTGACCGGGCATATGAAATCTGACGGGATTTTTTTTTGCGTACTTTTTAATACGCAGCGTTAAGTTCGGCATATTGATGGTTTCTCCGCTATCGTTTTTTTGCTTATTTTAACATAAAAAAATAATTTTGTCAAATTTTGTTTTTTTCATAATTATATTCTTGACAAATTACAATAAAAAGTGTATTATATATGTTATGAGTGATTTTGATGCGAATAAACTGCTGAGCTGTCCGGTGAAGGATTTGGAAGGTATCGGTCAGACGCGCGAAAAGGGTTTTAACGGTTTGAATATTTTCACAGCCCGGGATCTTTTGTTTTATTTTCCGAAACGCTATGAGGACAGAAAAATTTTTATCCTTGATGAAACCGAGCTTTACGGTACTTATGCGGTTCGGCTTAAAATAATCTCAAAGTTATCTTTCGGTTATATAAAAGGCGGGACTGTGCCGATGCTCAAATTTAAAGCGCTGGAGGTTCTTGCGGATGAATTCGGGGTGTTTTACGACAACAGCAGCTTTAACGCTCAAGTCGATATAACGTTTTTTCACTCCGATTATTTGAAAAATGTTTTCAAGCCGGGCGAAATATTTATTTTTTACGGGAAAATCACGGGTAATCTGGTTAAATTTGAGATGGTGAACCCGAAATTTATTCCGGTTAAACAGGACTTGGAAACGCCGCGGTTTTATCCGGTTTACAAAAAAAACGGTAAAATAACGCAGAATATAATCATGCGGGCTGTGGAAAGCGTTTTGAAATCGGTCGGCGGCAGCGGGGCTCAGCTTGAAATGTTTCCGGAGAGCATGCTGAAAAAACATAATTTATGCGGTTTGAGCGAAGCTTTATATAATATACACAGACCCTCTGATGCCGATGCGCTTGAAGCGGCGAGACGGCGGTTGGTTTTTGATGAGTTTTTCCTTTATTCGCTCGCTCTTGAGATTATAAAAGAACGGCGCGGCAGTATTCCCGGGTATAAATACGGGCACACGGTTGATATGGACAGGTTTTATAAAGCGCTGCCTTTTAAACTCACAAACGCGCAGCGGCGCGCGGCAGACGAAGTTATTTCAGATATGCGCAGCGGCAGGGCTATGAGCCGGCTTATCCAGGGGGACGTCGGCAGCGGTAAAACCGTTATCGCGGCGGCGGCGGTTTATTTTGCCTGCAGCAACAAAACACAGGCTGTTATGATGGCTCCCACGGATATCCTCGCAAACCAGCATTTTGAGACTTTATCGGGGCTGTTCGCGGGTTTTGATATAAAAACCGGTCTTTTAACCGGCAGAATGGGAGCGGCGCAGAAACGCGGGATGCTTAAATCCATCGGGAGCGGAGAAACCGATTTTGTGATCGGTACGCACGCGGTTATACAAAAAAATGTGGAATTTAAAAATTTAAGCCTGTCAATAACAGACGAACAGCACCGTTTCGGGGTGAATCAGCGCGCGCTGATCTCGGGCAAATCCGCCGCGGGAACAGAGGAAACGCTGCCGCACGGGCTGGTTATGTCAGCAACGCCGATACCCCGGACACTCGCGCTCATTATGTATGGGGATCTCGATGTGAGCGTTGTGGGCGAGCTGCCGCCGGGACGGCAGAAAATCGAAACCTTTGCCGTTGACGGCAGTTACCGTGTACGTATCTATAATTTTATCCGCAAACTCGCCGGCGAAGGGGGACAGATATACATAGTCTGCCCGCTGGTGGGCGAAGACGAAGAAGGTGCGGACAACAGCGGCGGCGGTGTGAGTGATATGAAATCGGTAAAGGCTTATTACAAAGAGTTATCCGAATCCGTATTCCCGGATATAAAACTGGGGTTTTTACACGGCAGAATGGGGGCGGCGGAGAAAAATGAAGTTATGGAAAACTTTCGGAGCGGCGAGATTAAAATACTGGTTTCAACAGTGGTTATAGAGGTTGGGGTAAATGTGCCGGACGCCGTTTTGATGATTATAGAAAATGCGGAGCGTTTCGGGCTCTCGCAGCTGCACCAGCTGCGCGGGCGCGTAGGCAGAAGCGCAAAAAAGAGTTATTGTGTGCTTTTTTGTGAAAATGAGAGCGAAAACTCAAAAAAACGGCTTGATATTATGACAAAAACCAACGACGGATTTGAAATCGCCAAAAAAGACATAGAGATACGCGGCCCCGGGGATTTGTTCGGCGAAAAACAGTCGGGCGCGGTTAAATTTAAAATAGCCGACCTTGTAAAAAACGCCGGCATATTGTATGAGGCTTCGCGCGCCGCGAAAGAATTTGCCGGAACGCTTAAAACAGAGCGGAAAACCGACGCTGCGGTCTGCGCCAGATTAGTTGAAACGGCGGCGCGTATGTTTGAAGATAAAGAAATAGCTTTCAATTGATTTATTGATTTTTGGGAGGAAAAATAAAAAATGGTTAACCAAAACAATTTAACGAATATATCTATAGAATATCTGTATGCCGGGCTGATTCTTCAGGATGATATCTATAATTACAGCGGCACTTTGCTGCTGATCCCCAGAGGCAACACCCTTA